>Ga0163150_10001075_pt1 | contig 48404 bp, 38 predicted proteins | sample OliLakLV19P2IB_FD_148628 | JGI IMG/M metagenome (GOLD analysis project Ga0163150, IMG submission 148628) | Freshwater microbial mat bacterial communities from Lake Vanda, McMurdo Dry Valleys, Antarctica - Oligotrophic Lake LV.19.P2.IB | ecosystem: Environmental > Aquatic > Freshwater > Lake >... | reverse complement strand
GGGGCAATTCCGCCGCCGGTTGAGCCCGCTTGTCACACGGCCGCCGCTTCCGATACGCTTGCTTGGGCATGGTTGGTTCCTCCAATAAAGGGAAAATGGTTCTTCCCAGAAGGTATCTTCTGGGCGGAGGAACCGCCATGCTTTTCAACTACACGGGGGACATTCTCTCTTCAATGGCCGATCGATATTTATGCTTTACTACACACTGGTAAAGCCAAGTAAAAGTTTTATGGCCGGCCTCCCACTTGTTTCTTAGATCAGTCGGACCAAGCATTCGATGCAGGTCGTGTTCGTACCAATAAGCTCTCGTTGTCGACTCTCCTATTCGATCGTGCAACGTATAGAAAGGGCCGCTTCGGATGTGATTCAGAGCCTTAGTTGGTGTGCTAAATATAAATCGATCAATAATTGAATTATTGAAAGGGAAGTTCAACAGCCCGAGAAATAGAGATAGGCTGCGGAGTGCTTTGTTGCCAGCTTCGTGCTCCGTTCGAGATCTGACAGTTACCTTAACGTGTGTAGAATGAACAGGGCGCATTTTCTCATCACTAAGCCTATCGAGCTTTTGCGCAATCTCGGGATTTGCAAGGTATCGCGCATCTCGGCTAGTTGAAAAAAACAACGAACACCCTCCAATTTTGGTATTTGCGAGCGGAGGATGCCAGGACAGACATAGAGAAGTTAGAAGCCAGTATTTCCGTGATTGCGAGGCCAGGTGTTTTTTCTCTTCTAGGGCTAACTGTTTCATGACGCTGGCTGGAGAAATTACATCTCCGCGCTGTGCGATTTTTGAGAGCGCAATACTGACGAGTCTGTCCTTTGTATGGAAGTCAATTTCATCTACACAGCTAATCGAAGCAATCAACATTGCTTCGCAATCACGGTAGTAAGTGGTAACACTGAAACCACCCGTCTTCGTTTTCACGGCGTCGATCTGCTGACACAGATAGTCAACATCTCCGCGAAAAATCCTGCCGGGCTTATTTTCGTTCCACTTAGCGCACATCGACTGAGACTCGCAGGAGTGTGGTGTTGAGATAGACGTCTTTAGCCTAGAATGTGGCAATTAAGCGGCACTATAGTCAGTCAGGATGGCAACTTCAATGACTTCTCCAAGGAAAAGGCTGGGGCGTAATGAGCAATGCTGGTGTGGTTCTGGAAAGAAATTCAAACACTGTCATTTGCGCCGAGAAGCAGAGGAACCTATGAATCCCTTCGACGCATTTAAGAAACTGCAGGAGTTTAATAAAAAGCCCGAGTGTCTGCATCCCGACAGCGGCTCAGGCAAATGCTCTTCAAAAATCGCTAAAGCTCATACTGTCCAACGAGGCAGTTCACTTCAGAAGATTGCAGATAAGGGACATGTCTACGGATTCGCGGTTGATGCAGTCAATCTGAATAAATCGCCTGGCCGAATCCCAGTCAAACGAATAGGCATAAATGATGCGTCAACTTTCAATGGCTTTTGCGCTAATCATGACAATACCACTTTTTCACCGGTCGAGCAAAAACCGTTTACTGCTACTCACGAGCAGTGTTTCTTATTGGGTTATCGTGCCATGTGCCGAGAATTTTATCAAAAGAAGACGGTGATAGACGCAATGCCCTTCATTAGTCAATTGGACAAAGGTCGAAGCCTTCCAGATCAAGTTGATTTCCAGAGCAGCCTACAAAGTATGTTCGTGGGGCAAACGGTCGGTCTTCGTGACTTGAAACAACGAAAAGATGCGTTCGACAAGCTGCTCGTCAATGGCAATCATCAAGATGCCAACTTTTATGTGATTGAAACTACCGTCACGCCAGATGTAATGGCGACGTTTGGCGTGACGCTTGAATTTGATTTCGAAGGCAACAGGCTGCAGAACTTAAGCGATCTCGATAAGACCTTAGAATCAATCTACATCACGATATTGGCAACCGAAAGTGGCGGCGCGATCGTGCTGAGTTGGCTCAATGACACTAATGTTGCGTGCGAGAAATTTGTTGGCTCATTGCATAGAATCGAAGATAGTGCAGTTGGCGATGCGATCATTAGATTGGCTTTTGAGTATTCCGAAAATACGTTCTTTAACCCGATATGGTGGGATGGACTTCCCGAGAATATCAGGCATGGGCTTTTGGACAAACTAACAACTGCAATCTCGCTTGATGTTAGGCGACTTCCTTCGTGCCTCATGCCAGACGGCAAACGATACGTGTCGTGGCCGGTCTCTGGTCGCAAATCAAGTGTTGAGTTTTGATTTTGCTTTAATCCATTTAAACAAGCTGAGCCTAAAGCAAGTTGCCGAGGTCTTTGCTGTCTCTATCGCCATATTTCAGCAAGAGAAGATTGAGCTATTTAGCGCTGAATTGCTTACCGCTGCTCGCGCGGCACGAAATCGCGTACTGTCGGCCCTGTGTAAATCTGTCGTGGGCGGCAGATTTTTTTGTTGGGGTTTTCGTGCATTTCGCGCCAGTGGGCGATCCAGCCGGGGAGGCGGCCGATGGCGAAGAGTACGGTGAACATCGGCACGGGAATGCCAATCGCGCGGTAGATGACGCCGGAATAGAAATCGACGTTCGGATAGAGTTTGCGCTCGATGAAGTATTCGTCGCTGAGGGCCACTTCTTGCAATTGGCGGGCGATGTCGAAGATGGGGTCGTCGATGTGCCGCTTGTTGAGCAGCCGCTCGCACATGGCTTGGATGATCGTCGCGCGCGGGTCGAAATTTTTGTAGACTCGGTGACCAAAGCCCATCAGCCGGAAGCTGCTCGTCTTGTCCTTGGCCATGTCGACGTATTTCTTGACGTTGCCGCCGTCTTTGCGAATTTGCTCGAGCATGGCAACGCAGGCTTCATTCGCCCCGCCGTGGAGTGGCCCCCACAGGGCGCTGATTCCCGCCGAAATGGACGCAAATAAATTCGCGTTCGACGAACCGACCATCCGCACCGTGGAGGTGCTACAGTTTTGCTCGTGATCGGCATGGACGATCAGCAGTAAGTTCAGCGCTTCGACAAAGTCGGGGTCGACTTCGTAGGGCTCGCTCGGCACGGAGAACATCATCTGCAAGAAATTCTCGCAGTAGGTCATGTCGTTTCGTGGATACACGAACGGCTGGCCGATGGATTTCTTGTACGCGAAGGCGGCGATGGTGGGGAGCTTGGCCAAGAGCCGCATCACCGATTCTTCGACTTGGCCTTTGTCGTGGGGATCAAGCGAGTCTTGATAAAACGTGGAAAGCGCGCCGACGACCGAACTGAGGATCGCCATCGGGTGTGCGTCGCGGGGGAAGCCGTCATAAAACATCCGCATGTCTTCGTGCAGCATCGTGTGCCGTCGGAGTTTCTGACGAAACTTGTGGAGTTGGTCCTCGGTGGGAAGTTCGCCGTTGATGAGGAGATACGCGACTTCGATGAAATCGCAATTCTGCGCGAGTTGCTCGATTGGGTAACCGCGATAGCGCAAGATGCCCTGCTCGCCGTCGAGATAGGTGATCGCGCTCTTGGTCGAGCCGGTATTCATGTAACCGTCGTCGAGCGTGATGTAGCCCGTCGCGCCACGGAGCTTGGTGATGTCGACGGCCCGCTCTTGCTCGGTCCCTTCCACAACGGGAAGCTCGATCTCTTCCTCGCCGAGAATCAGTTTTGCGACATCAGTCATCGCGGGTTCCCTTTTAACTGTGGTGCTCATGGTCAGCCTTGTTCCTAGAGACAGCTTCAAATAACCGGGGGCTAGCCACCCAGAGGGTACCCGGCGGCTGATTAATCAGCCGACACGCGCTAGCGTCCGGTTCTCTCTCGTGATTTTGAAACCTGTTCTAACCGGAGTGAGTTCAGAACAAAAAAATAGACTCCGCCACGGAAAGAACCGTGTTGCCATTGCCATCGTTGGCCATCCCTTACGCGCCGACACTGTGAGTGTACCGGTAGCCTGGCGAACGATCAATCGGTGCAATTGAGAGGGATGCGTGAATCAGAATTTCTGATGCAAGCGGCTTACGCCGCCTTGCGGGCAAGGCGGGAGAATTACTTTTGCGCCATCTCGCGTTGCCGCTGCTTAATTTCTGAACCTCGAAATTCACCGTCGAAGACGGTCCAGATGCGACTCTTATCGCGGAGCTTGTCGAGCTCCACATTCACGAGCGTTTTCTTGCCTTGGGCTTCGAGCGTTTTGCGAATGTCGGCTTGGGCCTCGGTAAACGGGGTACGGCCAGCCTCTTTGCGTTCCAAGACGCGGATAATGTGGAAGCCTGTTTCGGTTTCGATGACGTCACTCATTTGGCCGACTTCCAGGGAGAAGAGTGCTTCGTCGATCTTGGTGCTGCGCAAGGCTCCCCGCGTCGTCCAATCGTGGGCGCCGCCTGCCGATGCCGTGATGCCATGTGACTTCGCCTTAGCGATCTCCGCGAAGACGGGGCCACGCATGTTGGGATTCTGTGTGACCAATTGCCAAACTTCATTTCCCATTCCGGTGATGGCCTGCCACGCGGCCGTGCGATCGCCGTTGAGCCGCGCTGTTTGAATCGACAATTCCTCCCACTTGGCCTGGGCGGGAAAGTCGAATTCGGCTTCGTGTTTTTGGTAATAGGCCAGCAGGTCTTCGTGAGTGACTTGCTTAGTCTTGGGAGCCATCTGGCGGAGCCACTCGCCGGCGATGGTGCGTTCGCCGAATTGGCGTTTCACGTCAGCAATTGAGGTGCCGCGTGAGCGGAGGAACTCTTCCAGCTCTTGAGCGTCTTTGACTTTCATCACTTCACAGAGACGAGGTATTTCCGACTGCTCAAACGGCTCGGCGAGATTCTCTTCAATCTTCGGCAGATTTTCGGCGGGGACTTTGCGGCGAAAGTCGGCGTATAGAACCTTGGTGTCAATCAGACCCATCACTTGCTGCCGCAACAACGCGCGCTTGGCGTCTTCGAGTTGATCGGGAGGAATCCGCTCGCGGTTGGCTTCGAGAATCATGTTCACTTGCCAGAGAACGTCGCTTGCGAGCACGATCTCGCCATCGATGCGGGCGAGGATTTCACCACCCTCAAGCGGCTTGGCAGTCCCCGCAGTGGGGGTCGGCGTGACCGAGTAATCAATGACTGGCCCAGCAGCTTGGGCCGAGGGGGGTGCCGCGACCGTGGCAGGCGAAGAATAGTTGGCGTTGAGATCTTGGACACCCCGCACGGCTGACGGCGCGGGGGGGGGAGCAAACGCAGATTCGGTTTGCGCGTGAGCGCAGGTTGCTTCGATCAATAACGTGACCAAAGCCAGGCAGCATCGCTGAGCTGTTTGCAGAAGAGTCAACTGCACCACCAAATCTTCAATGTCGGTCATAGCCACAGGCGCTAGCCTACGTTCGTAACCGCTGGCTACCGCCTGCGGCTGGAAAAATGGAGCATCTTCTCGTGTCGTTGCGGAGAAAAGCGGCGGGAGTTTAGTGGCCGGGCTCGATTCGTTGCAAGAGCGTTTCGAGTGACTCGATAATTCGCCGCGGGTCGGCAATGTCTGGACCCAGGGGAAGATAGGCGCTCTGGTCGTCGGCAATTCGGAGCTGGCCGCCACTGCGGGCGACCAGCAGTTCCAATTCCCGCCGATTCTTGTAACCGAGCACGACATACTGGCCCTCGACATGGATCGAGCCAAGCTGCCAACCATGGGCCCAAATCCGGAGGCGTGCTAGCTGAACAAGTTGCTCGACGGGTGCTGGCAAGGGCCCGAAGCGGTCAGCCAGCTCCGCACGGTATTCGTCGAGATCCTTTTCGGCGATCAGCCGGCTCAAACGGCGATAGAGATCGATTTTGATCCGCATGTCGGGGACATATTGCCGGGGGAAGAACGCTCCCACGGGCAAGTCGAGGAGAACGTCGATGGAATCACGGGGCGGCAAGCGTTTGAGTTGCCGCACCGCTTTTTCCAACAGCGCGCAGTATAACTCGTAACCCACCGTGGCGATGTGGCCACTTTGTTGCGTGCCGAGCAAGTTCCCCGCACCACGCAGTTCAAGATCGCGCATGGCGAGGGCAAAGCCGGCTCCCATTTGGTTGAACTCTTCGATGGCCCGTAACCGTCTGGCGGCTTCCGGCGAAAGGTGCCGATTCTCGTCGACCATGAGATAACAATAGGCCCGATGCTTGTAGCGCCCCACGCGGCCACGGAGTTGGTGCAAATCGGCGAGGCCATAGCGGTCGGCGTCGTCGATGAAAATGGTGTTTGAGTTGGGGATATCAAGGCCACTTTCGATGATGGTTGTTGCCAACAGAATGTCGTATTCCCCACGGACAAAACCGAGCATCGCGTCTTCGAGTTCGGTCTCGTTCATCTGGCCATGGCCGATGCCAATGCTGGCCTCGGGAACGATTTCGCGCAACTTGGCGGCGAGGTTGTGAATGTCGTGAATGCGGTTGTGAACGAAAAACACTTGCCCGCCGCGATTGAGTTCCCGCAGAATCGCGTGGCGAATGAGGGCTTCGTCAAAGCGGGCCACGCGGGTTTCGACGGACAAACGATCTTTGGGGGGAGTTTCCAGATTGGAAATACTGCGCGCACCGAGCAGTGACATGTGCAGCGTGCGCGGAATCGGCGTGGCCGTCATGGTCAGAACATCAACGCTCGCGCGCAGTGCTTTGAGGCGTTCCTTGACGGCAACGCCGAAGCGTTGTTCCTCGTCGATAATCACAAGACCCAAATTTTGAAATTGCACGTCGGGCGAAACCAAGCGGTGCGTGCCGATCAAGAGATCAATCTGTCCGTCGGCGATTCCTTTGAGAATCTGCCGCTGTTCTTTCGCGGAACTGAACCTTGTGAGCGTGGCGATTTGGAATGGATACTCGGCCATGCGCTGCTTGAATGTTCGGCCATGCTGTTCGGCCAGCACCGTGGTCGGCACGAGCAGGGCCACTTGGTAACCCGCGTCGATGGCTTTGAACGCGGCCCGCATCGCCATTTCGGTTTTGCCGAAACCAACATCACCGCATAGCAGCCGATCCATCGGCTTGGGAAGCTGCATGTCGGCCTTGATCGAGGCAATCGCCGTCAATTGATCGGGCGTTTCCTGGTAGGGAAACGCGGCGTCGAATTCCTGCTGCCATACCGTGTCGTCGGGAAACGCGATCCCGGGCCGCGAACTGCGGGCTGCTTCGAGTTCCAGCATGTCGGTGGCGAAATCGGTGACCGCTTTTTCGGCGGCTTGCTTTTGTCGAATCCACGATTTCCCGCCGATACGGGCGAGCACGGGACGGGCCTGCCGACCACCGACGTATTTCTGCACCAACTCGATGCGGCTGGTGGGGACATAAATCCGCGTCCCGCCGTGGAATTCGACTTCGAGATGCTCCTCGGCCCCTTGCTCTTTTTCGAGGAGCTTGAGCCCGCGATAGCGACCAATGCCATGCGAGAGGTGGACGACCAAATCCCCTTCGCGGAGTTGCAAGAAGCTATCGATCGCCCGGCTGGTCTGCCGCTGCGTGGGGCGAGCAAATTCCTCGCGGTGAAATAATTCCGCCGCGCTGATTAAGAGAACTTGTTCCTGCACAAAGCGAAAGCCGCGGGCTAGCCGACCAGTGACAAATCGCATCTGGCCGTTCTGCAGAAGCTTGGTTTGAGAGAATAACTCAGCAAGCCGTTCCGCTTCCGCTTCGGTTTCGGTGACCAAATAGACGCGGTGCTCGGCGGCGGCGGTTTCGAGTTCTTCGCGGACCTTGTGGACGTCACCGCTGAACCGCTCGACCGATTCAAACTGCAAATGAGCGGTCGTGTCGTAAGAGCCGCTCGGTACACCCGCGGCAGTCACGGAAGGGAATTTGTTGATTTCGCCCAGACAGACGGAAGCGGAAAAAAAGTCCTCGGCCTTTTCGAGCCGCTGATGGTAGAACTTGCCCTCTTCTTGCAATTCGCTCGGCTCAACGAGAACGAACCAACTTTCGGGCGGCAAATAGGCGGTGAAGTGGGTCCGATTCGTGTTTGCTGGTTGAAGCACAGTGATGTCGACAGCTTGTAGAGATTCGAGGCTCCGCTGCGTGGCCACATCGAACGACCGCAGGGATTCCACTTCGTCGCCGAACAGTTCCACGCGAATCGGATGCTCGGCGTCGGGCGTGAACAGGTCAAGAATCCCACCGCGTAACGAAAACTCGCCGGCCATTTCCACGGCCGACGTGCTCACGCAACCTTCGGCGGCCAACCAGCGAGTCAACTCCGCCATGTCGAGCGTGTCGCCGACTTTGATTTGCCGCGTGGCCGCTGCAAGTGCCGCCGCGCTGGGGACCGGCTGCATCAAGCTTTGGATCGCCGTGACAATGATGCGGGGGGACCGGCGATCCGTCGGATCGCGGCTACTCAGCGACTTTAAGACCCGCAGCCGCCGACCGTAGATTTCGTCGTTGAGCACGCGCTCACCGGCGTCGGTTTCCCACGCCGGAAATTGCGCGACCCGTGCTTTGGTGAACAGGGTTAAATCATCGCAGAGCGAATCAAGATCGCGGATGTGCGGCAGGACCACCACCAGCGTTTGGGGGGCATGGTGTTCGAGCGCGGCAGCCACAAGCGCGCACGAAGACCCCCAGACTCCGCCGAGCGTCCCGCCATGACCCGCGGCGAGGCTCGCTAGCACGTCGGCGAAGCCGCTGTGTCGCTCAAGTTGGTCGGCCAGGGAGTGCAGCTCACGAGCAGCAGCCGTACTGGCCTCGACGACTGTGGACATCATTCCAGTGAGCGAATTGTAAGCGGGAAACTGTAATGCGGGTAGAGCGGGTCGCGTATTTGCTGGTGTGGAACCGCAGAGTTGCACGCCCTGGCGACTTCCCCGACAATATGTTTGTCATTCATTTAGCCGCGGAGCTTGCTCCGCGCTTTTTAGGGCGGAGAACGGCAATGAAATATATCTGGGCAGCACTTCTGTCACTTCTTGGTTCCGCAGACCTGTTTGCGGCGGAGTCCACGATTGCCGACTTCGCGCTCCAAGATTATCTGGGGGCCGAGCACAAGCTGAGCGATTGGCAGGATAAAGAGTTGGTGGTCGTCGCGTTCCTGGGAACCGAGTGCCCGCTGGCGAAACTCTATGGCAGCCGCCTCGCGGACATGGCCAAGGAATACGCAGCCGATGGCGTGCAATTTGTCGGCATCAATTCCAATCAGCAAGATACCCTGCGCGAGATGGCCCACTATGCCACGCAGCACAAAATCGAATTCCCGCTCTTGAAAGATTCAGCGCACAAGGTGGCCGACCAGTTCGCCGCCGAGCGAACCCCCACGGTTTACGTGCTCGATCAGGATCGCACGATTCGCTACAGTGGGCGCATCGACGATCAATTCGGCGTCGGCTACCACCGCAACGAAGTCAAAAAAAATGAGTTGGTGAACGCGCTCGAAGACTTGCTCGCCGGCAAACCGGTGTCCGAACCTCAAACCGAAGCGGTGGGGTGCATCATTGGTCGGACGGAGAAAAAGGCACCCACGGGCGACATCACCTACGCACAGCACATCTCGCGGCTGATGCAGCAGCATTGCGTTCGTTGTCACCGCGAGGGACAGGTCGCGCCGTTTGCACTCACGAGCTATGAGGAAACCTCGGCTTGGGCCGAGACGATGCTCGAAGTGATCGACGATGGGCGGATGCCCCCTTGGCATGCGAATCCCGAGTTCGGCCATTTTGCTAACGATGCCCGCATGAGCGACCAGGATAAACAAATATTCCGCCAGTGGGTGGACAACGGCATGCCCGAGGGAGACCCGAGCAAGTTACCGCCGCCACAACAATTCACCGTGGGTTGGCAGATTCCGCAGCCCGATAAAATCTACAAGATGGACAAGCCCTTTACCGTCCCGCCCAAGGGAACCGTCGATTATTTTTATGTCGTGATCGATCCCGGCATTGCGGAAGATACTTGGGTGTCAGCCGCGGAAGTCCGCCCGAGCAACTATGAGGTGGTGCATCACGCGATCGCGTTTTTCATTCCGCCGCATCGTGATTTCAAGGGCGGCGATCCGCTCAGGAATTCCATTTCAACCTATGCTCCTGGCATGCCTCCCGCGCAATGGCCGGAGGGGTACGCGCGTTTCATTCCCAAGGGGGCCAAGCTCGTGTTTCAATTGCACTATACGCCGAATGGCAGCGTCCAAACGGATCAAACGGAAGTCGGCTTGGTCTATGCCGACCCGGCCACGGTGAAGAAGGAAATCCATTACGAAATCGCCGTGAATCCGCGGTTCAGCATTCCGCCGGGCGAGGCCAATCATCATGTGCCCGCTAGATACGAATTCGACGACGACCTGATGCTGCACGCGTTGATTCCCCACATGCACCTCCGGGGGAAAGCCTTCCGCTTCACGGCAAATTATCCCGATGGCAAGAAGGAAGTGTTGCTCGACGTGCCTCGCTACGATTTCAACTGGCAAAACGGCTATGTGCTCTCGGACATCAAACGGATCCCCGCGGGCACGATTATGGAATGCGATGCCTACTATGATAACTCGGCCGACAATTTGGTGAATCCCGATCCCACCAAGGAAATCCATTGGGGGGATCAATCGTGGGATGAGATGATGATCGGTTCGATGGTGGTCACGGAACCGGACGTCGAGCAGGAAGCACGAGCGGAGAATTCCCAGACGCGATAGTAATTTCCCCTAATCCCACAGGGCATGGTTCAACAGGGAAAAATAGTTTAGCCACGGAATTTCACGGATTAAACACGGATGATTGGGAGCGACACCTTGGATGGTGATAAGCGATGTGACGGACAAGAAAAGTCCTTCTTTGTTCTAAAATATCCGTGTTCAGTCCGTGTTTCATCCGTGGCTAACTGTTCTGAACTTTGCGCTATAGAACTAAAAGAGAGGTGGATTTTTCTATTCGTGGATTTCGATGGACTCGACACGCTCACGGGGTATCCAAACGCGATTGCGGGTCACATCGGGCTTCTTGGAATCGGATGACGGTTGGAGCACGATCCAGCGCTCGCTTTGCTCGGTAATTTTGCCTCGCCACAGAACCGGTTCGTTGCCGCTCACCGCGACGCTGCAATTCACGCCCGTCGGTGGGGCGAGCAACTCCCGCGCGCGGCGCGCGGAATTTTCGCTGTATTCCGACCAGTACGAAAATCCGCTCCACAGAATCATCGCCAGCGCTAGCAGCAAAATGGCCGTGCGGTAACGAATGCGAAAAATGGATCGAGGTGCCGTCGCCATGGCGGGATTCTAACATCTCGGCAAGCTCAAAGGTACAGCAAGCCCTTACAACCGTGGCGAACCGTGCGAAGCGAATCGTGTCGGCGACTTGGCAGTGCTTCTTGAGCCAATCTTCTTGTGTTGTTCTCCAACCTGGACGATACGAAACGATGAGGGTTTGACGTTTCAGTAGTTAAAGTACAAGGAACCCAGGCAATGTTTCGCTCGTTGTTCTTGGCACTTGGTGCGTACACCTGTTTGCTGGGAGTTGAGGCGCTGGCCGTGGAAAAGGCAATCCTCAAGCAGCCCCCCGAGGGTCAAAAAGCGTTCCTCGACCAGACCGAAGTGGTTCCCCCGGAATGGGCTCCCTGGAGCCTCATGGGTGGCGGGGCGGTGGTGGTGCTGTATTCGTTCACGATTCCCAAGCGCGTGGGCGGTTAGGTTGGCGAACCGCGCGGCCCTGAAATTGTCTACTCCAACGAAACAAGTTAGCCGGCCTCGTTCCGAGGCCGTGAAGTCACATATAGCCGCGATCCCCGCGTTTTTCACGGCACTGGGATCCGCTGCGGCGGACCGGCTAACATCCGGGAAATCCTTGTTTCAGGCCGCAAGTCGGTTTAAGATAAAGGGTTCGAGTATCTGCCGGTCCTGTGGATTCGGCAAACTATTGAAATCAATGTTCTCGTTTGTTTGAGGTGCATCGTGGCTACAGTGGAAAAGCAAAAGAAGTCCCCGACCAAGACCGACCTGGTGAGCGGAGCCGATATTCTCGTCCAATCGCTGGTGAATCTTGGTGTCGATCAGATTTTTGCTTATCCCGGCGGGGCGAGCATGCCGTTGCACCAGGCGCTCACGCGGTTTAGCGACAGGCTCCGCACGATCCTGCCGCGACACGAACAGGGGGGCGCGTTCGCTGCGCAAGGTGTGGCCCGCAGCACGGGTAGGGTGGGCGTCTGCATGGCCACCAGCGGTCCTGGGGCGACGAATCTCGTGACCGCCATCGCCGATGCCAAGCTCGACAGCATTCCGCTGTTGGCCATCACCGGCCAAGTGCCCACAAGCGTGATTGGCACGGATGCGTTTCAAGAAACGCCGATCGTGGAAGTCTGCCGCGGCATCACCAAGCACCATTATTTGGTGACCGACGTGAACGATCTGGCGCGCATTGTCCGCGAGGCTTATGTGATTGCCACCACGGGACGACCCGGTCCGGTGTTGATCGACATTCCCAAGAACGTGCAACTCTCGATGTGCGTCCCCGATTACGAAGAATCACTCAATTTGCCCGGCTACAAATTCGAGAATCCTCGTGCCAAGCCAGAACAGATCAACCAAATCGCCGCGGCAATCAAGCGGGCTAAGCGACCGATCATCTACGCTGGTGGCGGCATTGTAACGGCCGAGGCCAGCGATGCCCTGCGGCTGTTGGTGAAGAAAACTGGCATTCCGATCACGACCACCGTGATGGGACTCGGAGTTTATCCCTCAACGGATGTCCTGGCTCTCGACATGCTGGGCATGCACGGCAGCGTCTATGCGAACTACGCGGTGGAGGGGGCCGATTTGCTCATCGCCCTCGGTGTGCGGTTCGACGACCGCGTGACCGGAAAGGTGGAAGAGTTCTGCAAGCACGGCAAAATCATCCATGTCGATATCGACGCGTCGGAACTCAACAAAAACAAAGTGGCGCACATCCCCGTGTGCAGCGACGTGAAATTCGCCCTCGACGAATTGAACAAAATCGTCGAGGCTCCCGAAGACATTTCCGACTGGGTCGCCCAGTGCAAGCAGTGGAAGGCCGAGGAACCGTTCAAGTTCGACAAGAGCTATTCCGGCATTTTGCAGCAATCGGCGATTCACAAATTATGGGAAATGACCCGTGATCTTGATCCCGTCATTTCGGTGGGCGTGGGTCAGCACCAAATGTGGGCCGCGCAGTTTTACAAGTTTGAAGAGCCACGGCGTTGGCTGTGCAGCAGCGGCTTGGGCACGATGGGCTTCGGCCTCCCCGCGGCGATGGGTGCCCAAGCGGCGAACCCGGGCCGGCTGGTGATCGACATCGACGGCGATGGCAGCTTCCAAATGAATATCCAAGAGCTGGCCACCTGCTTCTGCGAGAAGCTGCCCGTGAAAGTGTTGCTCCTCAACAACCAGCACCTCGGCATGGTGATGCAGTGGGAAGATCGCTTCATGCAGGGGAATCGTGCCCACACGTTCCTTGGGCCAATCGACAATCCCGAAGCGACTGGCAAAGGCGATGGCCTGGGGCCCAAGGAGCGCTATCCCGACTTCGTCAAGATCGCCCAAGGCTACGGCTGCGGGGCGGCGTACGTCAAGGATAAGGGCGATTACGAAGCTGCCCTCAGGGAGATGATCTCCTACGATGGGCCCTATGTGCTTGACGTGGAAGTCCCCTACCAAGAGCACGTGCTCCCGATGATCCCCGGCGGCATGACTGTCAGGGATCTGATTAAGGAATAGTGCTTCGGCTTTCCCTCGAATGAGCGTCCATCCGCGCGGAGTAGCAGTCACACTTTTACCTTGACTGTACGACCTGGGTGAAAATAGCCAGACAATACCGAAGATCGTTTTGACACGAATCAAGCTCGCGATCCTCAGTAAACTTTCCAAAGAGCGCGCGGCCAAAACTAACGGCTGATATTGGCCACCCGTTTGTGATAAAATCAGCAACGCGTTAAACTAGATTTTGGCGGCGGTTCCTTGGAATCTGGGTCGGCAAGTTCTACCAGATGTTGTGGGTACTCGGCCCAACGGCGTAAAAAACGCAAGTTTTTTCGCGCCGAACCACAGCATGTAGTGGTTCCGGCCAAGCCACCCACTACCAATAGACATTTTTCCCTCCCCGCCGCACCCACCAAATGCGGCTCATGAACTACCCTAAAGTAGTCCAAACCTAGAAGCTGCCACAACATCTTGTCGTTCCCACCCGCCCGGGAAAAGATATTGTACAACGGTTGGGAAAGTACGGTATTATGCGAAGGTTCCGCTCCCTCCAGTTAGCCAATTCCCCTTGGATTAAGCGATTGCAATTATGACCACCCAACAAATGCTAATCCTGGCTGGCATAGCCGTACTCGTGCTAATCGGCATCGTGCTGTTCTTTGCCATGGCTAGCTATTTCAAGATTTGGCTCCAGGCCTACATGTCGAACGCTCGGGTGAGCATGTTGAGCCTCATCGGCATGGGCCTGCGGCAAGTCAATTCGCGGGTGATCGTCGAAGGCAAAATCATGGCCATGCAGGCCGGTGTCGGCACCGATCCCACCACCGGCATCACCACGAAACGGCTCGAAGCCCATTACCTCGCCGGCGGCGACGTGCCGCGCGTGATCAGTGCGATCATCGCCGCCCAGCGTGCCGACATCGATCTGGATTTCGACAAAGCAGCGGCCATCGACCTCGCCGGCCGCGACGTACTCGATGCCGTCCGCACGAGCGTGTTGCCCAAGGTGATCGATTGCCCAGATCCCGAAAAATCACCCAAGACGACCCTTAGCGCCGTGGCCAAGAATGGTGTCGAACTCAAGATTCGCGCTCGCGTGACGGTACGCACCAATCTCGCGCAACTCATCGGCGGGGCGACCGAAGACACGATCATCGCTCGTGTTGGCGAAGGCATCATCACTTCGATCGGTTCCTCGGCCGATCATCTTACGGTGATGGAAAATCCCGATCGCATTTCCAAGGCGGTTCTCAAGCGGGGTCTCGATGCTCACACGGCTTTTGAAATTGTGTCGATCGATATTGCCGACATCGACGTGGGTGAGAATATCGGTGCCCGTCTGCAAGCCGATCAGGCCGAGGCCGACACTCGCAAAGCCCAAGCGCTGGCTGAACAACGCCGTGCCGACGCGATTGCCAAGGAACAAGAGATGAAGGCTAAAGTGGCCGAAAATCGGGCCGCGGTGATTTTGGCCCAAGCCGAAGTTCCCCTGGCCATGGCAGATGCCTTCCGCAAGGGTAATCTGGAACGCGTGAGCAAAAACGGAACCTAAGGTTTGGTGGCACTTGCAGGTTCCACAGGATCTTTGTCTTCGGCCTTTTTGGCCGTGTCTTGCTCCAGGGTGTCCTGTTGCAGAGCATAGTCGAACCACATTCGCTCGTTTTCCTCCAAAATTTCCGTTTGCAACTGCCAGCGTTTGTCGACGTATTCGAGCAGATAAACTTTCTTCTCGTCCAATTTCGGAGCGGGAAGGTTGGGTTCTGGCACTTTGCGATCCGGGAGCTCCACCGAGGGGACATGGATTCCCAACTCGTCCTCGGCTACGGGATCGCCCGGCAATCCATAGGGATCGTCCAATTCCACGCCATTCGCGGCTCGTTTTTTCTCTGTCTGTTTGCGCTCCCTGGCCGTAGACGTGGCACCGTGATTGAAGATGGCTCGCGTCGAGATCGTGACCCGCGCTGTGTAGTTCGGTTGGGAATCGCTGGGCGGAATCAGCTTATAATCAAAGTTGCGTTTGACGCTGAGCCCTAGATTGCTGGGAGGCTGAAACATGCTAAGGGCATGTTCCATGCGCTCCATTGCCCACACAAAATCATCTTCCGCCGGATTGGTCGATTCGCGCGGCGGTGGCACGGGCATCTCGGGACCGCCGCAACCAGCCAGAACCGTCACGAACAACAGCAACGTGCAAACAGATTCGGCTTGTGCCAAGCGGAAACGCAAATTCATGACAGGGTCTTTTCCATTCCTCGCCAACGGATGAGATCGACTGCAAGCCACAGCGGCAACGCTTGCCTAAAAACCGCCGAACGGATCCTCTTCCTCGGCGGGTTCGTCCGCAGGGGCATCGTCTCCGTCATCGCTCGTCTCCACATCTTCGGCGGACTCGTCGGCAGCTTCTTCGCTTTCTTCGGTGTCCTGCTCTTCATTGTCGACTTCTTCTGCGTCGGACGCACCAAAGGGATCTTCGGTGGATTCCGCGGGCTCTACGGCAACCGGGTCTTCGCTTGCCGAATCATCCGCCGTATCGGTGGTGTCTGCGGTTTCAGCCGCTTCGGTTTCTGCAGACTCAGCACCGAAAAGATCGGCTTCGCTGGATTCGTCGGTTGTTTCCGTAGCTGCTTCCTCAGCAGGGACAGCTTCCACGGGCGCTTCTTCTGCTGGGGTTTCTTCCACGGGAGCTGTCTCGACCGCCGATGATTCGGCTGCACCAAAGGGATCGTCCTCAGCGGCTGGTTCCGCGCCCTCGGCAGGCGCGGCTTCGATGGGAGCAGCTTCCGCAGGCGCTGTTTCAGCTCCACCAAATGGGTCAGCCTCCACGCTCTCAACGGGCGCGGACTCGTCGGGAACGGCGACTGCCGGCGCTGGACCGGGGTCAGTCGCGGGTGCCGGGTCGCTGAATAAATCATCCGATTCGGCAGGTTTCTCCGCGGGGGCCGCTTCTTCGGTGGGTTCAGGGCCAAACAGATCGTCTTCCGCGGCTGGTGCTGGCTCGGCGGCTGGCGTTTCCACAGCCGGAGTTTCGACCGCAGGAGTTTCTACAACAGGTTCTGCGGCGGGCGTACCAAACAAATCCTCCTCGGCGGCCGGCTGTTCCAGGGCTGGCGTGGATTCCACGGCTGGTGCTGGAGTGACGACGGGTGCAGGTTCAGGCGTTACTGTGGGAGAGATAACCGGGGCGGTGGGTTGCGTGACAGGTGCAGGTGTTTGTCCAGCGCCTTGGAATTCAACCGAAGGTTCAACAAGCTGCTCCAGCGGCACGGGTTGGCTGCGATGCAGCACGTCGGCTTCGCGAGAGCGGAGTTGCTCATAACGATCGCGTGTTTGTAGGCGGCGTTGTTGTACCTTATCCACCCGCGCTTCGCGGCGGAATTTTTCCAGCGTGATCCGTTCCGGGCCTTGAATTCTTTGTAGCGCATTCCCGATGCCATAGCGCAAACCAGGATCACGCGCTTCGAGCATGGCTCCCATGCGCAGATCTTCGTCGGCTTCGTATTGCCGACCTTGCCGCAGTCTGGAGATTCCGAGGAAGTAATAGACGCGCGGGTCGTTCGATCCCGCTGCCACACATTCGGAGAACATCTGTTCGGCGTCCGAGGCCTGCCCCGCGAAGAAGGCATGGACCCCCCGGCCATAGAGAGCGGTGATCTCGGTCGTGTCTTGGGCCTGAACAACACTGTCCGATCCGCCCATAACCAACAACAGAACGGCCAGAATGTTAGAGCGACTCCCAACCATCAAGGATCGGAGCGCGGCAGCGCAAACTCGGCAAGGCGATTTCATTGATGAAACTCCACAGGAATGCATTTCACGTGATTCGATTTCCAACGCACGGCAAAGCCCTTCGCGGGCGTGACCGCTCGATCCGCATCCTGGGACCAGCCTCTCTCCTCCTCAAAACGTGCCATCATAAGCTTGCCCCGGGTCTGGGGGCAAACGTTTTCTAAGTTCGCGAGTGAATCGCCGCAGCCAAACACTACAGCTTGGCATTTTGCGTGCGTAGCCCCTCGATTTCACCTTTAACCTGATCGAAGTTCGGCTGCTCTAGCACGGGGAGTTTCTCCTTGGTGAAGCCCAGTTTCTGCGCCTGCTCCCAAGCTTTCAGGGCCGCTTGGTCGTTCCCCGCCAACAAGTTGGCCTGAGCAAAGTGGTAAAACTTCACCGGATCACTGCTCAGCGACGTGGCAAGCGACATATCTTCGACCGCGGCGTCATAGTCCTTGCGAGCCATGCGCACAACCGCGCGAGTATCCAAAATGTCATCCACGGGGCCATAAACTTCGAGGGCTTGATTAATCAGCTCTTCGGCCTCTTCCGTGCGTTCGTTGAGTAGCGTGAGCAAAAAGCCCAAGTTATTCATCGCCGCGGCGCGCATCATTCGTGGTACGTCGTCACGTTTCAGTACGATGTCATACTTGGCCACGCTTTCTTTATACTTGGCCTGGGTTTCGAGGAGCTCCGCTTGCAGCAGCATCCGCTTGACCGATTCGGGATCGTCGCGCAAGGCGGCAGCCATCATTTCATCAACTTCGGCATCATATTTGTCGCCAAACTCAGCCCGCCTCGTGCGCAACATTTCCGCGCAAATTTGCAGCACTTCGTCCATTCGCTTGGGGAATAATTGCTTGAAGATGTTCAAGGCCTGCGCGGGGTCGCCATGTAGTCCCGAGAAGCGAGCATACTCCATGGCCCCTTCATTCGTGCGCTGAATGTACAGGGGGTAGAGCTTGCCGGCTAAATCGTATTGCTCGTGTTCCGTAGCCAATCTTGCCACCATCAACACGGCTTCGAGCTGTTTCTTATCCAAAGCACCGGTCAGATTCGGCGGCAACATGGACTTAAGCAGGTTTTGCAGCTTGGCTTGATTGCCGCTCGCGGCAGCCAGTTTGATGCTGAGTACCTTGTAGGCCGGACTCTCAGGATTCAACTTTTTTAAGTCTTCTAATTGTTTGTTGGCCGACGCATATTCGCCACGTTCGATCAACAAATTAATAAATGTTGTACGAACTTGCTCGTCGGAACCAAACTTGCCAATCGCATTGAACATGAGCTCATTACTACGATCCCAATCACCGGACTTGCTCAGCAATTGAGCGAGCGACAGCACGCCCTCTTTGTTGATCGTGCCAGCACGGTCCATGTCCGACAGCAGGCTGATCGCCTTGAGTTGTGCTTGTGGTTCATTACGCGAGGCAAGAATCTCTGCGAGTAACGCTTTTTCTTGCTGTGGGATCTCCTTTGGATCGCCCTCGTTGCCGAGCAAGCGCTGCGCTTTCAACGATTCTTGATAGTCACCCGAGGCAGCCAACAAACGGGCGGCTTGATCTCGCGCCCAAATGACATAGGGATTGTTACGCTCAACCTGGCCTTCATTCGCTTGACGCAGGATACGATTCACATACGGGGCCGCCATGCTCACCGGCAGTTTTCCAGCTCGTGCCCACAGCAAATAGAACTCCGCCATACGCTGAGCGATGGGCAGTTCATCGAGACGATTTTCAAAATTGGCCAGATAAAGTTTTTCCGCGGCCTGCCAATCACCCAACAGTTCGTACTTCTTGGCGGTCAACAGCGGCAGGAAATCACCTTCGATCGCCAATTGCGCTCTGCGCATGGTGTTTTCAATGCCTTCGGCATCCTTTTGGGTGGCGTTTAGAGCCAACAGTTGCATCCACACATCAGCGTCGGTCGGTTGCAGTTCCGTCGCCTTGGCCAAGGCCGCGCTCGCCGCTTCGTAGTTGCCCACCTCGTTGGCGATCCGCGCGAACCAGACTTGGGTTGTCGCATTCTCCGGCTCCAGCTCCATGATTTTCTGAGCAGATTCAAAAGCCGACTTTTTATCACCGGTAAGAATCAGAATCTCCGCTTCGGAGCGTCCGAGCAACTGGAGTCGCACTGCCTCGGGAATCATATTCAACTTTTCCCGCGCTTCGGCCATTTGGCCACGTTGACCCAACAGTCTCACCTGCAAAGCCAACGCATTCATATTCGGCGGGCCATAATCCAAGGCTTCTTCCAGGTGCTGCAGGGCTAAATCCTGATCTTCTTCCAAGACCAACAACAACTGGCCGTATAAAATATGCAAGTCCGCCCATTGCGGACGCCGCTCCAGGGCAACGTCCAACATTTTCCGAGCACCCGCCAACTCTTCGCGCAAGACCTTCTGTTGGGTGTATTCCCACATCATGCGACGGACGACGCTGTAAATGTAATTGCCGTCTTCCTTATCCTTCTGCAAATCGAGAATCAACTTTTCCGCCGCAAGCATCTCTTCCACATTGCGCTCTTGGAAGGCGATCTCAAACAACCGCACGCGGATGGGTAAACTATCGGGCATTAACTCAATCGTCCGTTTCAAATACTCCCGAGCCTTGTCGTAGTTTTTGAGTTGTTCAAATTGCGCGGAAATCGCAGCCAGAAGTTCCGCCTGCTCTTGCGGAGTCCAGTTTTCGCTGCCCTTGGTTAATTCTTCCAACTGTTCGGAAACATTTTCAGCCTTAACAAGGCGCAACAACTGCGCGCGCGTCGAGCGAATCCGTAAATTGTCACCGGTCTTTTTCTCGACCTTGTCCAGCAACGCGAGCGCTTTGGTTGGTCCAGTCTCTGGTTCGACGGTTAAGAGCGAAATCGCGGCGAAACTGATGTTGATATTATCCGGCTCCAGCAAGGCGGCTTCGCGGATCAGTTCCTTGGCTTCGTCGAACTTATTCCGCTTCAGCATGACGTTGGCCTGCACCAGCTTCACGCGCGCATCGCTAAAGTCTCGTTCCTTCGCAATCTGCTGCACAAGTTGATCAATCTTGGCCCAATCTTGCTCTGACTCGGGCAACTTCGACATTTCTTCAATGGCTTTATCAAGATCGGTGGCTTGGTCATCGGTGAAGATGCCTATCCGATCATTGAGAGCCTGCAAGCCGAGCTTCGCAGCCTCATAATTGGGGTTTTTCTCCAGGACTTCGGCGTAGGTCTGGAGTGCTAAGTCATTCTTACCCTGCCGCTCGTAACAAGTGGCCAACAGCGCGCCGGCCATCGACTGCTCTAAGGGATAGTCGATCAATAAGGGCTGCACGGTCTTCAGCAACCGAGCAGCTTCGCTCCACTGTTGTTTCTGCCACACGATGCGGGCCTTGGAAAAGTCAATAAAAGGCACCAAGGCGGGATTATTGGCCTTGGTGAGCTTCTCCAACTCTTTTTCCACCGACGCAAAATCTTGCTGCTGGAAGTAGATATTGATTTTGTTACGAGCAAAAACCAGGGCCCGCTCTTCCCCTACTTTTTCCACACCACGTTCCAGCGTGACCAATGCCTCGTCAAACTTTTCTTGCTGCATTTGCACCCGGGAGAGCAAATCGTAAAGCACCAGTCGGTCGGGGTGTTTTTCGAGTGCATCCGTAAAGATTTTTGTCGCCTTTTCGTAATCTTTCTCTTCGAGCGCCACCAAACCTCTTTGTTGCAGGATGTCGGCATTTTCTGGATCAAGTTCATAAGCTTTCTCCAGCGCCGCATTCGATTCCTCGACCTCCTCGACCGTTCGCAAGAAGACGGAACGATTCAAATACGCCTCGGCAGAATCAGGATTCGACTTGATCATTTCGTCGACGATGCGTTCGGCCAATTCCTTGTCCTGATCCTTCTCCATGACCAAGCCCGCGAGCATACTGTAAACTTCTGGGCGATCCTTGGCCGTTGCCTTGGCGCTGTCAAACTGATCTTTTCCAGGATCATAGCCCACCAATTTGTAGCACAAGTCGACGGCGGGTTTGTTCCCCTTGACCCGATAGAGAGCCTGCGCCTGCATTGATAACAATTCGCTGTCTTGGGGGTTCTCCCGAATCAAATCTTCCAAATTGGTGAGCGCGTCTTGCGGCCGTGAACTCAGAATCAATTCGGTAAACTTGCGTCGCAACTTCGGATCACCCGTCCGACGCACCGTTTCTTCCAGCACGCCATAGGCTTTGTATTTCGTTTCCATGGCCACATTGGGATCGTCCAGAAGTTGCAAGCCGATGTTGGCAAGCTCCAGTCGAGGCTCCTCTTCATCACGGCGCAGCTGCACGTATTTCAAGAGTGATTCGAAAGCCACCTCCGTTTTGCCTTCGTCCATGGCCACCCGAGAATCATCCCGGAACCGTGTCGCCTTGCGGTTGACCTGCCAGGTCCACAAGAAATACGAACCAACGGCAAACAGGACGCTGCCGACGAAAACCCCTACGAGCAATTTGTAATTAACGCGATATCTTTGCATGATCGTTCACATTCCAGCGGTGAATGCCAAGAAGTTAAATTGAGTCGATTGAAGTTCCCAAAATACTGAAGTTCCAAGAAATACGAATCGAGGAGAGACTTGAACCCTAGGCGATTCATTTCAACTGGCAAATCGCTCTGCGGCGCTCATCCATGAAAAACGATATCCCTGAAAAGCTGCCAGTAAATCGCTGGGAGGAGTCAGTCGATCCGCATAAAGCCTAGTTTTTCTCGAACCTTTCGGGAGAAATCAGTCTTCATCCTATACCCGAGTTTCCGGCTGTCAACGACGCTGAAACCCGCTGCCCTGCTGTAATCGCTACAGCCCCCATGATCCCTGGCAACGCACCCAGTTATGCCGGGAAATCAGGCCGTTCCGCTTGCCGTGGAACGACGGATTCTGATCGTAGCGGCCCAGAATACCATGAAGAATTCTTTACTCCGTGCTGACATTCCGCCTCACGCGCTCACAGCCGCTTACGGTGCGATTGGAACCACTTTTGAGCAAGGGCTATACTGTCGATAGCATTCCCTTGCTTACGCTAACTCCCTTCTGAGGTTCGTTGCTCGATGTTCCTGACGCCGCAGTCCACGAGCCGCATCTACGTTTCTGGTCATCGGGGGTTGGTCGGTTCCGCGATAGTGGAGCATTTGCAACATGCCGGTTTTACCAATCTGCTGACCGCCAGCCGCACGGAACTCGATCTGCGTGATCCGACTGCCGTCGAGCGCTGGTTTGCCGAGACGCAGCCAGAGTTCGTCATCCACGCCGCCGGCAAAGTGGGGGGCATCGGAGCGAATGTCGCACAGCCTGTCGATTTCGCGTACGACAATCTCCTGATCCAGGCGACCGTCCTGCGGGCGGCTTGGCAGCACGGTGTGAAGAAACTGCTCTACCTGGCCAGTTCCTGCGTTTATCCTCGCGACTGCCCTCAACCCATGCGAGAGGAGTACATCCTCACTGGTCCTTTGGAGCAGACCAACGAAGGCTATGCGCTGGCCAAAATCATGGGCCTCAAGTCGTGCCAGTATTATCGTCGACAGCACGGTTGCAATTTTATCGCCACGCTCCCCACCAACTTGTACGGCCCCGGCGATAAGTTCGACCCCGAGCGTTCGCACGTCATTCCCGCGCTGATTCTCAAGTTTCATCAAGCCAAGCTCGCCGGTGAACAACAAGTCACAATTTGGGGGACCGGCAAGCCGCTGCGTGAGTTTCTCCACGTCGCCGATTTGGCCGATGCTTGCTTATTTCTGTTGCGGCATTACAACAACGCAGAATCAATCAATGTTGGTACGGGCGAAGAAGTGTCCATCGCCGTGCTGGCGGAATTAGTCCGCGACGTGGTTCATCCCGCCGCCGAACTGGTCTTCGATACCAGCAAACCCGATGGCACGCCACGCAAACTCGTCGATGTGAGCCGCTTGCACCAACTCGGTTGGCGTCACCAACACCACCTGCGCGAAGGCCTCGCCGCCACATACCATTGGTTTCTCCAACATGAGGCACTTGGCCAGTCATGAAACCTTTCCCCCCACGCAACGGCAAACGCGCGTTCATCACCGGCATCACGGGCCAAGACGGTTCTTACCTGGCCGAACTCTTAATCAGCAAAGGTTATGAAGTGTGGGGCATGATCCGCCGCAGTTCGTCCTTCAACACGGGGCGCATCGATTCGATTTACCAAGATCGCCACGAGCCCGACGTGCGGCTACGCCTCTGCTACGGCGATCTCAACGATGCGTCGAGCATCAACCACCTTTTGCGTACCGTGCGGCCAGATGAAATTTACAATCTCGGGGCCCAATCGCATGTGAAGGTCTCCTTCGAAATCCCCGAGTACACGGCCGAAGTTACCGCGCTGGGCACCATTCGCTTGCTGGAAGCCATCCGCGAGGAGGGCATCACCGCGCGCTTTTACCAGGCTTCGTCCTCCGAGCAATTTGGCAACGCCGTCGAGTCGCCGCAAACCGAAGCCACCCCATTTGCCCCGCGCAGCCCTTACGCGCTCGCCAAAGTTTTCGCCCATCAAGCGGTGCGCATCTATCGCGAGTCTTACGATCTGTTCGCGGTCAACGGAATCATGTTTAACCACGAATCGCCGCGGCGCGGTGAGACGTTCGTGACGCGCAAGATTAGCCGGGCCGCCGCCCGCATTGCCTGCGGCCTGCAAGAGTGTTTGTTCCTGGGGAATCTCGCCGCGCAGCGCGACTGGGGTTTTGCCGGCGATTATGTGGAAGCGATGTGGCTCATGCTGCAACAAGATCGCCCCGATGACTTTGTGATCTGCACGGGCCAGTCACACTCGGTGCGTGAATTCTGTGAACTTTGTTTCGCCGAAGTGAAGTTGCCACTCCAATGGCAAGGCACGGGATTTGAGGAAACGGGCGTCGGCCCCGATGGCTGTGTGCTCGTGCGAATCGACCCAAATTATTTTCGCCCCGCCGAAGTCGACCGCCTCGACGGCGACTACAGCAAGGCCCGCCGCGAACTGGGTTGGCAACCGAAAGTCACGTTCTCCGAGCTAGCAAAAATGATGGTCGCCGCCGATCTGGAACTCGCACGCGGTTGAAAATCGCCGGAAGGTAATCGAAGACAACTAACTCTCTCCAGATTCTGCAAGAGAATCGAGAGATAACGAAATCCGTTGAAGCACATACCCAAGAACTGGACGTGAAGCGTTAGCAAAAAAACCAGCCGCCCTCGGTGCATCCCTGCACGGGCGGCTGGCTCTCGATTAGCGTCATTCCTTTTAGCTAAACTGGCTCTCGACGCTCAGTTTCGTTTCCCTCGTCTGCGACCTTTATCAATAAGGGCCAATCGACGGCGGGTTGTTCTGCAAGAAGTCGCGGGGACCGCGCGTGGTGTAATAAGGATAAGCCGTCTGGCCGGTCGGTGGGCCGGGGTTGAAGTTCTGTGCTTCAGGGTAGCCACCCGCATGAGGGCAGAAGCCGGTCGCGAGAGTGTTACAAATGCCACAGCCACCGCAGGCATTGCAGCCCGCGCCGCCGCAGGCACCACACACCTGACCACGCCCATTCCCAGCACCATTGTTACCAGCACCGTTGCCACGACCCTTGAGAAGGCCGCTACCACCACCGCCACCAAGTCGGCAACCATCCGGGCCGCACGAGCCATCGGCACACGACCCATCCGTGCAGCAAGAATCGCCACAGCAGGGGTCGCACACGCCGCATTCGGGCTCACAGGGAGCACCGCAGGCCGGATCGCAGCAGCCCATCATTTTTTTAGTAGCACAGCCAGTTGTGGCCAACGAGAGCAGGGCCACCACAATAAAGCAATGTTTCATCAGAAATCCCCCCTGAAAGCGAGGCCGTTCGTTGTTCTGGAGTAGGCGGCGAGAACCCAATCTTTCTCACACGCAGCGGGCGGCGCGATCATCGCGCGCCGTGGGGAACAACCTCGTAAAATTGGTATCGGCGCAATAATCGGCAGAATCCAACAATTCGGTACAGTTGCGCGAGTCAGTGCTAGCAACGGGCTTGCTCGCTTCAGCGAGCGTTGTGACCAGCGATCTTGGTTCTCTCTCAAGAATCTGCTAGAAAACTCCACTCCCATCCGACAAACGGTTTCCCGCGATCAAGGATGATCCATGAATAGTTTTGCGCGCTTTGCTCGCATGGCCCTGCGCTACCGCTGGACTGTCACGGCCTCGGTGCTCTGTTCCTTGGGCATCGCCTTCTTGTGGGCGGCGAATTTCTCGGCCTTCATGCCGGTCGTGGATGGCGTGATGCAGGGCAAAGCAATTCCCGCCCTCGTCGAAGATTACGTGGCGGGCACGATCCAACAAATTGCCGACATCGACGCCGAGATTGCCGCCTGCAAAAAGCAATTGAAGATTGCCGATGAACCTTCGCTCCGCGCGAAACTCACCGGGCTCAAAGAGAGCCGCGCTGACACCGAGTGGTGGCAAAATGTTGCTAAACGAGCCTTGCCGCTAGCCACCGAGTGGCTCCCCGCCACGCCGTTTGGCACGCTGATGCTGATCTGCGCGTTGTTGGCTGTAACCACCCTCCTCAAAGGGGCCTTGCGAATCATCAACAGCCGCTTGGTGGCCATGTTGGGCAATCTGACCAGTCTCGAACTACGCAAGGAATTTTATCGCAAAACCTTACGGCTCGACCTGGGCACCTTTCGCCAAACCACCAACGGCGAGTTAATGACCCGCTTCACGACCGACATCGAATGGATCGGCCTGGGCACCCAAGTGCTGTACGGCATCGGTGTCATGGAGCCGCTCAAGATGATGGCCTGCTTGATTGGCGCTACGCTCATTAGCTGGCAACTCTTGTTGCTTACGATGATCTCCGCCCCTCCAGGGATCTTCATGATTCATTGGCTCGCCAAATCCCTCAAACGGGCCAACCGCAAGGCCCTTCAAGAGCTGTCCATCGTGTACGATCATCTCGAAGAAACTTTCGACGGCATCAAAGTGATGAAAGCCTTCACGATGGAATCGCATGAACGCAGCCGGTTCCATCGCCTCTCGCGCCAGTACTACCGCCGCTCGATGAAAATCGCCTTCTACGATTCGCTCATTAGTCCCTTTAGCGAGACCATCGGACTGGTCATTATCGCGGCGGTTGTCACCGCGGGGGGATACCTGGTGCTCAATCAACAGACCCATCTCTTCGGCATCCGCGTGAGCGAACATCCGTTGTCGCACGGCATGTTGACGACATTCTATTTAATGCTCATCGGCATCATCGAACCTTCACGGCGAATTTCCGGCGTGTTCAACTATCTCCAGCGCGCTTCGGCGGCGAGCGACCGAGTGATCGAACTGCTGGACCGCACTTCCCAACTCAAGATCGCGGCGAAGCCCACCCGGTTGCCGAGTCGCTTGGGCAAGATTTGCTTCGAGGATGTTTCCTTCTCCTACAAGCCGAGTGAGTTGGTGCTCAACGGCGTGAACCTCGCCGTCGAACGGGGTGAAACCATTGCGATTGTTGGCCCCAATGGTTGCGGCAAATCGACGCTCATGAACCTCGTCCCGCGGTTCTACGATCCCACTGCGGGCGCGGTCACGATCGACGGCATCAATCTCCGCGACGTGCGGCTCGCCGACCTGCGCCAGCGCATCGGGGTGGTGACCCAGGAAACACTGCTGTTTGACGACAGCGTGATCAACAACATTCGCTACGGTTCCCCCGGAGCAACCGAGGAACAAGTGATCGAAGCCGCCAAACAGGCCCATGCCCATCGCTTCGTCACCAGCACGCTGGCCGAGGGTTATCAAACAATCTGCGGCCCTGGCGGCAACCGTCTCTCCGGTGGTCAGCGGCAACGCCTGGCCCTCGCTCGCGCGATTCTGCGCGATCCGGAAATCCTTATTCTCGACGAAGCCACCAGCCAAATCGACGTGGAAAGCGAACGGCTCATCCACGAAGTGCTCGAACGCTTCGTCCAAGGCCGCACGGTCTTCATGATTACCCACCGGCCCAGCACGCTCACCTTGGCCGACCGCATCGTGGTGATGAACGAAGGTCGCATCGTCGATACGGGCAGTTTCGACGAATTAGCCGTCCGCTGCGAACTTTTCTGCCGCCTGGCGCATCTCAATCAGCCGGCGGCAGCGTAATCTATTACCCTGTGATTCCCGCGCAGGCGGGAACCTAGAGAACTGGCTCCCCGCCTGCGCGAGGATGACAGAAGGTGTTGAGTACGTCATTCGCCAAGCCCTGCCACTTGGCGTATCATGAGATCATGCCCACGCACCAACTCCACACGCTGCACGAACGCTCCTTCGAGCACTGCCGTTTTGTCTATCCGGTGTTGAGCCGGCGTTCGCGTGGGATTTCCGTGGGGGTGAATCTCAATCCCGACAAGGTGTGCAATTTTGATTGTATTTACTGTCAGGTCGACCGCACTACCCAGAGTGAAACGCAGTTTGTCGAACTCGACGCCCTCGTGGCCGAGCTCCGCGAAGTGCTGCAAGTCGTTGCCTCGGGGGAAATCTACGAAACAAGCAAATTCCGCGATACCCCGCAGGAATTGCGGCGCTTGAATGACATCGCCTTCTCTGGTGATGGTGAGCCGACCACTTATCGCAACTTCGACACAATCATCGAAACCTGCGCGGCGCTGAAACGTGAGTTGGGGCTCGATCACGTAAAAATGGTACTCATCACCAACGCGAGCATGTTTCACCGCCCTCACGTCCAGCGGGGCCTCACGATTCTCGACGAAAACAACGGCGAGATTTGGGCCAAGCTCGATGCCGGCACGGCGGAGTATTTCAAACTCATCGACCGCACGCCAATCTCCTTCGCTCAGATTTTAGAAAACATTACTGCCGCCGCCCGCGTGCGGCCGCTGGTGATTCAATCGCTGTTCATGCGCGTTGCGGGCGAAGGCCCCTCGCCAGCGGAATTGGCAGCGTTTTGTGATCGCCTGCAGGAAATTGTTGTGGCGGGGGGAAAGCTGAGTTTGGTGCAGGTTTACACTGTGGCGCGTCGACCGGCTGAAGGTTTTGTCGCACCGCTTTCGGATGCCGAGGTAGACGCCATCGCCCAGATGGTGCGAGAACGCACGGGGGTTCCTGCCGCCCCATTCTACGGCAATACGGGCTACCAAACCGACCTCACCCCGCCGGAATAACCGCAGCATCTGCACCAATCGGTCGTGGAATTCCGCATGAATAGGTGCCTATTGCCCCAGCATGTTTTCCTACCCGCTCGAACCAATTATGCTAAACCCACAGCCGCTTGCGGCTTAGCGATCTGGCACTAGAAACACCAAAGGCACTTTCGATGGAAATCGCGGTTATTGGTACGGGGTATGTCGGATTGGTCACGGGCACTTGCTTTGCCGACGGCGGCAACAACGTGACCTGCGTCGATATCGACGCGGCCAAGGTAGCCGCGCTGAGCCGTGGTGAAATCCCGATCTACGAGCCGGGCCTGGCCGACATGGTCACCCACAATCTCGACGCCAAGCGACTCACCTTTACCACCAACTTGGCCGCGGCGGTGGCCACTGCCGAGATCATTTATCTGGCCGTGGGCACGCCCCAAGGTGCCGACGGCGCAGCCGATCTTTCCGCCATGTGGAAAGTGGTGCAAGGGATCGCCCCTCACCTCCGCGAGGATACCGTCGTTGTGACCAAGAGCACAGTGCCCGTCGGGACGAACGCCCGCATCTTCGCGATGCTCAAAGAACTGACGGGCCGCGAATGCGAGGTCGCGAGCAATCCCGAGTTCCTCAAGGAAGGGGCCGCGATTGATGATTTCATCAAACCCGACCGCGTGGTGGTCGGCGTGCGCAGCGAGCGCGCCGCCGACGTGTTGAGACAACTTTATGAACCGTTCCTGCGTACCGAGCATCCCTTTCTGGTGATGACTCCCGAAAGCGCGGAGATGACCAAGTACGTGGCCAACGCGCTCTTGGCCACGAAAATCAGTTTCATCAACGAGATGGCCAATCTCTGCGAGCGCATGGGGGGCGACATCAACGACGTCCGCCGCGGCATTGGTCACGATAGCCGCATCGGTTTCGCGTTCCTCTTTCCGGGCGTGGGCTACGGTGGCAGTTGTTTTCCTAAGGACGTTCGTGCCTTAGCGTCGATGGCCAAGGATCACGGCATCGAGCCACGCATGTTACGCGCCGTCGACGAAGTCAACGATTGCCAAAAGCAAGTGGTGATCGAAAAGCTCAAAACTTTGTTTGGCAAGGAACTCAAAAGCAAAACCGTCGCCATCTGGGGCCTGTCGTTCAAGCCCCGCACGGATGACATCCGCGAAGCGCCGGCTCTCGCTTTGATCGATTACTTGCTTGCCGTGGGAGCCAAGATTCAGGTCCACGATCCCGAGGCGATCGCCAACGTCCGCAAGCTCTACGGCGACAAGCTCACCTATTGCGAGCTGCAAATGCCCGCCCTCGCGGGAGCCGATGCCTTGTGCATTATGACCGAGTGGAACGACTACAAACGCCCCAAATTCGACGAGATGCGGACCCTCATGCGGACACCCGTGGTGTTCGATGGCCGGAATCTCTACGACCCCGAGCGGATGCAAGCCCTGGGCTTCCAGTACCACAGCATCGGCCGCCCAGCGGTGTAGCGAGCCGGCTCGTCACGAGCCCGTTCGTGTTTGTCTTTGGATAACACGGCCTTTTGCTTGACCCCTGCTGCGCCCTCGTTTAGCCTAATAGATGGGAGCAGAGAACGTCTCATAGGGATCTGAGGGGCACATCTTCGCAAGGTGACAGGACGATGCACGCGCAGCGGTCCAGCGGTTGCCGACTTCAGGGTCGTCGGCAAACTCCTCTGTCAGGTGTTCCACGTACACAGGAGCCAAGTGGCTCATCCCTCACCAGCCGCGCTGTCATGCGCATAAGGAATTCTCAGATGTTTGCACGTACACTATTGGGCGCTTGGGCGCTGACTTGTTCCATGGTCACTTGGGCCTCGGCCGAGGTTCCCTTGGGCGGGTTTATTCCACTGGTGGGCATCAGCTTGACCGACGAATTCAAGGACGCCGGCGATTTGAGCGGCACATTCTTTATCGCCGACAAAGAAACGTCGCTCGTCGGCACCCAAATCTCGGGGACGGGCAACCCTTATTACGACATCGCGCTACTCGATACCGGGGCCGCCACGCATATTCTCACGCCCCAAGCGGCCGGCACGAGTGGCTTTGATATCAATGGCAACGACTTCGACGGCACCAACACACAAATCATCGGCGGAGCCACGGGGCAACTTGTTTTGGATATCAACGACCCGCTCGCCATTTTCGCCAAAGGACTTGCGGGAGTTCCGTCGGGTTCAACACTCGTGATGAATCCCAGCGGGTTCCGTGGTCAATCGAGCGTGGCCACGCTCAGCGCGCCGAACGAATGGAAACTGCCCAACATCTTGGGGCTACCGATGGCAGCCCAGCACTCGATTTCGATCAAGAACAGTGAACCACAAATCTTTACGCTTGGCGGGCGTACCGTCCGCACGCCGCAGGTGGAATTCAACGATCTGGGCTCTGGCAGCAACGGCATTGTGCGCCGTGCTCCGCTCAAAATTCGGCCGGGCGCTTCCTTTATCGCGGGGCCGCTGTACATCCAAAATCTCGACATCTTGGGCGGAAATTTTGATTTCCACGAGAATCCGCTCTCTCCCACAATCATTGAGAGCGGTGGGTTGTTCATCGACGTCGACATGGTCGATGGCACGCGCTCGTTTCAAGACAAAGAATTTCTCTTCGACACGGGTGCCGATCTCACCGTGGTCAGCGAGATCACTGCCGCTCGACTTGGCTTTGATCCGATCCTCGACACGCCTGATTTCATTTTGGAAGTCGAAGGCTCCGGCGGTGTGTCGGGCGGTGTGCCGGGTTTTTACATTGACGAGCTTAACATCGATACCGTGGGGGGCACGTTTACGCTTCACAATGTGCCCATCGCCGTGCTCGACGTGACCAACCCCAACGATCCCGGCAACGTGATTGACGGCATCTTGGGCATGCACTTGTTCACGGGCCGCGATCTGGTGATCGATGCCAATCCGTCCATAGGTCAGGGAGGCATTGGCCCAAGCCTCTACATCAGCAATCCCGTCACCCAGACGCATGTCTGGACCAGCACAATCGCCCAAACCAGTTTCAACACCGCCACCAACTGGACCGCCAATGGTACGCCTGACGTCTCTTGGGTCGCAGAACTCCGCAATACGGCAATCCCCTCGCAATTCGTGGGTTTGACTGGCAATACGACCGTCAATCAACTTGTCGTCGAGGGAACCGCCAGCAATTCGATAGCCTTGCAGCTCACGGGAACTCAAACCTTCACCACTTTCGGCGAAACGCGCATCGAACAAGGGGGCACGATCTCGCTGCTCAGTACAAACTCGAAGCTCGACGCCCCGTTCGTTAACATCGAAGGTGGCGTTTTGCGAGGGAGTGGAACGGTCTTTGTCGGCACCGGTCCGATCAACGGTGTCGTGCGGAATCTCGGGGGCCGCGTCGAACCGGGTAGCACGATTGGCAAACTCAGCATTACCGGCGATTTCTCCAATCTCGACGCTGGCACGCTCGCCATCCAACTCGGCGGCACCACTGCGATCACGCAATACGACGTGCTCGCCATGAGCCGCTTCGCTTTTCTCGATGGCACGCTCGAAGTCTCCCTTGCCAACGGCTTTGTCCCCGCAGTCGGCAACATGTTTACGTTTCTCACAACCGCCGCCGACGGCGTGTTCGGCGAATTCGAGAATCTGCTGCTCCCCGCCGGCTTCCAATGGGATGTCGACTATCTGGCCAGCAGCGTCGTGCTGAAAGTCCTCGGCCTCGGCACGGCGGGCGATTTCGACGGCGACGGCGATGTCGATGGCCGCGACTTCCTCGCCTGGCAACGCAATCCTAGCGTCGGCAATCTTGCCGATTGGCAAGCAAACTACAACAACGGCTCACTCAGCGCCTTAGCGGCGGTGCCGGAGCCAAGTGCGCTGGTGTTGGTGATCTGTGCGATCGGATTCTATTCATCCGCTTCTAGCCGCAGGCGGCAGCCGGCGGTCTAGGGGGTCGTCCACCACCGTCGTCACCCCGCCGATGCAGTTGAGGCAACTTGCGCTTCGGCGATGTGCTTGAGGGTCGCGCGATCCACCTTGCCAGTTGCGTTGAGTGGCATCTCAGCGAGTATCACAATCTCTTCAGGCGCTTTGTAGCCGACACGCTCGCGGGCGAAATCGATTAGCTCAGCGTTGGTGGGCCGCTCTGCTTGTTCCTTCAGCGTCACATAGGCCCGTACGATTTCACCATGAACCAGGTCATGAATGCCAATGACTCCGACCGCCGCAATCGCCGGATGTTCTCCCACCGCCTCTTCCACCTCTTGAGGGCAGATGTTTGAGCCATCGTGGATAATAATCTGCTTCTTGCGGCCGCAGAACCAGAGGTAGCCGTCCTTGTCGACGCGCATCACATCACCCGTGTCGAGCCAGCCGTCAACAATCGTCTCTGCCGTGGCTGGCGTGTTACCCCAGTAACCGATGGAATTAGTTGGCGAGCGTATCCAGAACCGACCTTGCGTGCCGACTGGTACTTCCGCGCCAGAATCATCACGCAGCGACATTTCGTACCCTGGACAGAGTTTGCCAATCGAGCCCAGGCGGTTTTCACCCGATGGAGGATTGATCGTCGCGATGCCGATCTCGGTCATGCCGTAGCTTTCATCGATCGGGAAGCCGGACAAGTCGGTAAATTCGCGTTCCAATTCTGCGGAGACCTTATCTCCGCCGCACGTACAGAGCCGAATCGAAGCAAAATCCGTCGACTTCGCGTTGTGGTCGCGGACCAACGTCATCAACGCCGCAGGCAGCATCGACAGTACGGTCGGGCGATATTGCCGCAACAGTTGCAACAGCTCGGCCGAGTCGCTACCACGCGGGATCACGAGTCTTCCTCCCGCAGCGAGCGTGGCGAGCCCCAACAGCGAACCTCCGATATGCGAAAACGACGAGCCTGGCAGGAACGTGTCGGCAAGCGTGATCTCGATTCCTTGAATCGCGGCCGCCACCATCCAGCCATACGTTCGCTGTGTATGGGTCACACCTTTAGGCTTGCCAACGCTGCCCGAAGTGAAGTAGATAAAGGCCGGCGCATCGGGATCGGGTGTTGGCAGTATGGCATCGGTCTGCGGCTGGCTAAGCAAATCTTCGTAATGGAGCCCAACTCGATCTTCGGCCTTGTAGCGAATCACACCCAGGGGTAGTTGGTGACCTAATTGGCTGGCCGCTATGTCTGCGTCGCGCTCGGCGTGATGCAACAAGAGCGCCGCGCCGCTGACTTCCAAGGCATGATCGATTTCGGGTGGCATGTAGCGATAGTTGAGCGGCGTTGCCACCAAGCCCGCTTTCATGCAAGCAAGATAATGGATGATCAAGGCCGCCCGATTAGGCATCAAAGAGGCGACTCGATCACCGGGTTTCAAGCCTAGAGCCAGATACCGCGCCGCCAGTTGGGTACTCATCTCAGCGAGATGCCGCCAACTCATGCACGACTTCGTTGACACCAGCGCCAGTTCGTCGGGCTTGGTCCTGAGCCCGTGGTCCAAGAGCGCGCTAATCGGTTGGGATTGCGTCAGTGGCGGACCAGAAAGTGGCATCAGTTTCTCCTTTAGCCTCAACGATTGTGGCAACCTCGATTCGCCATGATCCTAGCAAATACTTTTCGAGGATGCCTAGCTGAACCCGAATTTCGTCTCCTGACCGCGGACTCGCTACTCGAAATGCTAGAGGCAAGAAGATCGGGAGACGTGGGCTGCCAGTGAAAAATGAGTAGAGCCGGTTTCAAAATCACCAAAAAGAACCGGACGCTAGCGCGTGGCGGCTGATTTTATCAGCCGCAGGGCGCTAGCCCCCGGTTTTTGAAACTGCCTCTAGCTCATGGCCTCGCCGACCGGCTCACCAAATACCTCTACCGCCTGGGTCGTCAAGTCAAGGTGGTGACTAAGCGAGGAACGCTCCATGGAACCGATGTCGCTTGATCGGCACGTTCAAGTGTTAGTCACCTGCGGCGGCAACAAGATGGGATTTGAGTTCTTCGATGCCGAGCACGCTCTTGTTTCGAGGGCCGCATATTTGCAGACTAACGCTCAAACTAACAGCTTAGGTATGTCGCGTGAAAAATGCAACATTTTTAGCTTGGGCGGTTAACGCGAAATAACTGCCCGGTGAGGTTATCATTTTTGAGAATTAGTTCATCGATCCTCTGTGCAAGTGAAATGAAATTTGGGGTCAAATGTGCAGGCAATTATTCCGGCATGAACTTGTGTGTCGTATAACCGAACGAAGTGCTTGCGATTAAATGTTAAGAGTGCTCGGTCGTCTTGAGTCGCATATTCCAGCACATCTTCATCGGGCCACGCTTGATTGGCCTTGCCAGTTTCACTCACGGTGAGCACATCATGGCCAAGCTCGCGCAGTGAAACGACAACGGGTAGGGGAAAATTCTCGTTGGCGTAGAGACGAGCCATATCAATCGGCTTCCTCGTTAGCTCGAATGTCGGTATCGATTTCCATGAGATGTTCGCGAATGTAGTTCCAGGCATTCACGAGATCGGCCGCACGCAGGGTGGGGTAAGCGCTCAACAACTCTGCTTCGGTCGTACCAAGCCGACGAGCTTGTTCGAGAAGCCAAACAGGAATGCGGGTGCGGACTATGCAAGCTTCTCCCCCGCACACATCGGGTCGTGACTCAATCCCTGGACTTTGCCCTCCCACCGGAGCGGCCACAGTTTGTAGAAGCTGGGCCTTTTCCGCGGAAGAGAGTTCGGCAAGAGACTGTTCGACTTGTTCAAGTTTGTTCATGCCACCATTTTATACGCAATATCAACGAGAGGCGACAGCGAAATAAGCGTAACAAACCTTCCGTCGCCTACTCCGCGCGCTCGGTGCGTAGCGTCGATTGCGCCGTCAGTGTGCGGCCGCTCGTGAACTTCGGCACGATCCAGCCGTTTTGATTCAGGGGCACGTCAATTTGCACGTTGATCGTGTCGACCGTAGGCCCCAGCGTGGTGGGAGTGATCGTCACTCGCGCCCCGCGCGTGCCGACCGTGTTGAGAATCGTGTTCGCCTTGGCGACCGCTTCCGCTGCCGTCGCGCCGGGCACCATGGCGTGACGGGCTGCTTCGTAGGCTGCGTTGTCGGCCGTGTGACGGATCACGTTCATGCGACTGAATTCAAACGAGGCCAGCATCAGCAGAAAGAAAATCGGCGCGACGATGGCGAATTCCACGGCCGTGGCACCGCGACGCAATTTCAGGCGATTGTTTTTGGAAATTCGGGGCATAAAAGTTCTTTTCCAAATTATTCGGTAGTCATGACCGGCAACGTGGCGGCGATCTCGCGAAAGATTCTTTCGAGCGCAGCCGCGTCCGGGGCGTGAAAATGTCGTCCGCCCGTCGCATTCGCCACGTCCTGCATCCGGCGAATGTCAGCGCTGCTGCTGAACGTCACGGTGTTGACCACGATGTTGAGCGCGGCGGCTTCGCGGGCCGATAGAATCGGTTCACGACCGCGGTTATGCAGGCCGTCGGTCATCAGCACGATCGATTTCAAGGCAAAAGGTCGAATCCGAGACCCCGTGAGCACGCGCACGCCATTGTCGAGTCCGGCGGAAATCGCGGTAAACCCTTTCACGGGTCGACTGCTCAGCCGAGCCATTTCACTGCGGATGAGAGAGTAATTCAAATCAAGGTCCGCGTTGATATCAGAGGTCGTGAACGTCATCCCACATTCACTGCCCGCACTGGAATAACTAACCAACGCACATTGCTCGTCTTGCGCCGTATCTTCCAATTCGTCAAGAAAACCCGCCACTGCTGTGTTCAAGGCTCCCCAGCGACTCCGTGTCGCATGAGGTGGACTGCAAGTTGGGCCCGCCAAGCCGCTACCGGTGATTCGTTCCATCATCGAACCGCTGCGGTCGACGACTAGGCAAATGTCGCGATCAAGCTGCGTGGCGGCGGCCACTTGCGTTGGCTCGAACGTGCTGACGCCCATCACGCGGCCCAAAAATAAATCCACCGGTCCATCCAGCGAGGCCGCCGTGCGATTGCCCGTCACTCGGACCGCGTTCAGTAAGGTTCCGCCGGCCGTAAAGTTGAAACGGGATGTTGAGGTTGATTGACGGCCCGTGCCGAATTCGATTTCGCTGTCGCGTAGTGCCAGGGGTGTGCCCGCCACGGTATTGCGACGTGCCGCTTCCTTGGCCGCCGTGCGAGCGTCAGGAACATTCTGCGCCAAAGAGAGCGTCTTTGCACCGGCACGCGAAGCGGAGTCGGTCGCGGTCCGCAGCTCGGTTCGCACCAACTGCATCCACGCCACGTCCAGTGCGAACGCCGCCATGATGACCACCAACGGCAGCGTGATCGCAATCAGCACCAACATCGCCCCTTGGCGATGATTGTGATTCTTTGAGCGAGACAATTTAAGAAAGCGTGTGACCATGGAAGTGCTCGTTAAGGAGAAGAGGTTTGAAATTCTTTCATCATCGTGGCCGAACCAGTGAGCGTCCGGCCGCGATAAAATCGGATGGGGATCACCGAGTTGCCCGTCGCGGGAGCCGACGCGCTGACTGTGAGGTACTGGCCAGGAGCGATGGCACCAAGGTTGGAAGGACTTATGGTGACCGTGCCGCCATTCACATTGCGCTCGGTCAGAACTTGTTCCGCGGCATTGACCACGTCGACACTTGAAACATTCTGAGCCAACGCCGTGCGGGCACCTTCGTAGGCCGCAATGTTGAGCGACTGTTTGAGGAACACCATCGTGCAAGCTTCAATCGTGGCCAGCACGATCAACACGATTACCGGCAAGCAGACGGCAAACTCCGCCGCGGCCACGCCCGCACGCTGGGGACGGCGGTTTCGGGATTTCAGTGAACCATTCATGGGTGGATCAAATCTGCTAAGTTCGGAGGGAAGCGAACCGCTTACTTGCTAACGAGCTTTGCTGCTTCTTCGGATTCTTCCACGGCGGGGGTCGGATGCGTCGCGAGTCGGTCGATCATCTTGTTAAAATCTTCCGCCAAGCCTTGCCAGAAATCGAAATCACGAAATTTGAGTTTGGGTGGCGCGCCACCATCGGCAATCTTGCGAATCGTTTGCCGCAGGCGGTAGATCGGCCCGGCAAAGCGGTGGCTGAATTTGACCGTGTCCACCACGAACATCGGTAGCAGAAACACCATCACCACCAGGAACGGCCCTTGTGTCCACCACAGCTCCTCGACGTGCGCGCTCAAGGGAATCAGCGGATTGCTCAACACCTGGAGCACAAAGGTCACAATCGAGGCCGTGACGAAGAACCCCAGCCAGTGCAGGATGAGCCGACGTACCAAGGCCCCTTGGACCTGCTGATCGACATATGTTTTTTTGCGTTCTGGGACAGACATAACCTCACCTCACGGAGAATAAGGAAGCGCGCACATTACCTACCGAAACCTAGGTTACGGTTGTGCGCATACTTTCTTGGCGCGCGAAGAACATAAAAGTGCGGTGGCTAGAGGAGGACCACTCTCGGCAAAATCGTTACGATTGGTCCAAGTAGCGCCGCTGCTTGCAGCGGGAAAGAACGCGGAGCAAGCTCCGCGGCTAAATAGTTCACTCGCCCTTGCCCGCCAAATAATCCCCCACGGCGGTGTGCATCGCGAGCACCTGCTGCTTTACGTCGGCGAACGGTTCCCGACGTTCGAGCATCGCGACCAATTCGCTCCAGAGCTCCGGTGGCAAGCCGGATGCTTCCGCCGCTTGTCGAATCTCGATCACGAGCCGCTCCAATTGCTGGCTCTTCGGTGTGTACACCAATAGCAGCACGTTGGTCTTCGCGGCCAACTCGGCAAGGGCCGCGTATTGTGGATCGAATTCTCCGGCCAAGGGGTCAGCAAGTTGCTTTGTTCCCGCATCTAGCAGAAAACCGATCACCGTCGCTTCCAGATCGCTTGCGTCACTGGTAGGGAATTCCGGCAGCTTGCCATTCACCACTTCCGCGGCGATGTTCGCTTGCTTCCAGAGATCACTGTAACGATCCGCCCCCTGCCCCTTGGCATAAATTGCCGCAGCCAAGCTCCAGCGACTACTCATCCGCCAAGCGGCTAACGCGGTGCGTGAAGGCCGCAAGATGTCAGTGCTGTCTTTTTCAACCGCTGGCTCAGGCTGCGGCTCGACAATTGCTTCGTCGACTTCTTCCGTAACGGGAGCGGTTGTATCAGCGGCCGGTTCTTCAGGAACAACAGCAGAGTCTTCACCGCCAAAAAGTTCGTCGGTCGTCGGTTCAACGGGTTCTTCTTCGACGACGTTAGTTTCCAGCGGTGGCTCAGCATCGACGACGTCTGGTTCCCTCGTCGATTCCTCCACGATGGCTGGTGCCTTGCTTGGCTCGGTCGGAATATAATGCACTTCTTCCCAGCAACCGACGGAAGCCAGCAGTGTCGCCGACAAGAAAATCACATCACGCAAAGCAGCACCCATTCTCATGAAAAGCAATTCAACCCACTCGCTATCGAAATCCCTCTAGCCGGAGGGCAACGTCCCTCCGGGAAAATACCAGAACCAATCATAAGCCACACGCCACAAGCTAACAGGGTCACCTCAACTCCGCTGCGAAAATTGGCCTCATCTGACCTGTTCAAACCCGCCCAGTCGCCGTAGTTTGTGCCAATGCAGCGGTTACCAACCCCATCCACGGAAGTTCTTGAGAAGCTCAGGTTACCCGCATCAACACTTCGTGTCGCGGTCGCGGGGAGTCTGCTCTGCTTTCTCGCGTTGCCCCCGGTGGGCTGGTCTTGGCTCGCTTGGTTCGCTCCCGTTCCCTGGCTGATGCTGATTCGTGCCGAGACCCTGCCCGGCAAACGGCCCTACCCCTCATTATGGCTCGCCGGCATTATCTTCTGGCTGCTCGCAGTCCACTGGATTCGCCTGCCGCATCCCCTCAACTATTTGGCTTGGGTAGCGCTCGCTACTTACTTGGGTGGCTATCTCCCACTGTTTGTCTTGCTTTCTCGCACCGGATTTCATCGCTATGGAATTCCGTTGTATTTGATCGCACCCATCGTCTGGACCGGCCTCGATTGGCTTCGCGGCCATGTGATGACTGGCTTCTTGATGGCCTCGCTCGCCCACACGCAGTACCGCGTGCCAGCAATGATTCAACTCGCCGAGTTTGCCGGCGAATACGGTGTGACGTTTCTCATCATGCTTGTTGCATCGTGCATTTCTTCCCTGCTTCTTGAAATCAGCGAGCCGGGACGTCCCCGTCCCCGACCTATCCGAATAATTCTCCCTATGTTACTCCTCATCTCAGCCCTCGGTTTCGCCATTGTTTACGGCTCGACCGTTCAACTCGAAGCCCGCAAACCCAGCGCTCGCAATCGTGGCCCTCGCATTGCGCTCATCCAAGGCAACACCCCCGCCGATTGGAAATCTGATGCCGCGCGACAACAAGAAATCATGCAAGAATACTTGCAACTATCGCTGGATGCGGTCCGCGAATCCAAGGCACGCGACGGCCGCGCGGTTGATTTGGTTGTGTGGCCGGAAACCACGTTTCGTCAAACCTTGATTAGCGTGCAAGAGGGTTTCACCCCCCCTCCGGAGCGAATGCACGCATCAGCGCGGACAGCCGCGCAAAGCGATCTCGCCGAACTCGTGCGGCAAGTGGGCTGCGCGGTCCTGGTGGGCATCGACCGCATCGAAATCATTCCCAGCGAAACCGAAGGTATGGCTTACCAAGCGTTCAACTCCTCCGTGCTCGTCGACAAGACCGGCCAGATCACCGCCACCTACGACAAAATGCACCGCGTGCCGTTCGGCGAATTCATTCCCCTCGCTGATTGGTTTCCCTTTCTCTACCGCCTGACACCACTCACCGGCGGCATCGTCGCAGGGGCCGGGTCCACGGCGATGAAATTGGGCACCGACACCGCGATCTCGTCGAACATTTGCTATGAAACCGTCGTGCCGCATCTCATCCGTCGGCATTTACTTGAACTCAAACAGGCGAACATCCGGCCCGACGTGCTGTTGAATCTCACCAACGACGCTTGGTTCTGGGGTTCCAGCGAACTCGACATGCACCTCACCTGCGGAGTGTTCCGTGCCGTGGAAACGCGCACGCCCTTGTTGATCGCCGCCAATGGGGGACTCTCGGCACAAGTTGACCACCTCGGCCACATCCGCCAAGTGACCCCACGCCAAGAACCCACGTTTTTGTTGGTCGACTTGGAGAATGTGCGGCGGCCATTGACTTTCTATACAAGATACGGCGATTGGTTTGCTGGCCTCTGTGTGGTATGCTGCGTGATTCTCACCCTAGCCGCGGCGCAACGCGCCGCACGGCATTCCGGTGAAACTCCCTCCACGGTAACCAGCGATGCGTTGCATCGCGGCTAAAATGGCCATCGTTCTCCAATTACAAAACGCCATCAAGCGCTACGGCCATCAAGAATTACTTGATAGCGCAAGCTGCGCGCTCCCTGATGATCAAAAGGTCGGGCTTATCGGTCGTAATGGGGCTGGAAAGAGTACTCTCTGCCGGATTTTGCTTGGCGAAGAAGAACTCGACGCGGGCGAGGTGGTCCGCAGTCGCAAACTGCGGCTCGGCTATCTGCGGCAACACGATCCCTTTCACGAAGGGGAAACCGTTATCGGCTTCCTGATGCGCGACAGCGGCCAGCCCGAGTGGCGGTGCGGTGAAATTGCTTGGCAATTTCAAATCCCCGACGTCATGCTCGACCAACCCGTGCGGCAGCTTTCCGGCGGTTGGCAAACCCGCGTAAAGCTGGCGGCGCTGTTGCTCCACGATCCGAATCTGCTAATTCTCGATGAACCAACAAATTTCCTTGACCTGCGCACGCAGTTGTTGCTTGAACAATTCTTGCGCAACTTTCCCGCGGGTTGCTTGGTCGTTTCTCACGATCGGGCGTTCTTGAAGCGCACCTGCAACCAAACTTTGGAGCTTTCGCGGGGGCAACTTACGCTTTACCCTGGCGACGTGGATTCTTACCTCGAAAATCTCGCCGAACGCAAGGAACACGATCTGCGTGTCAACGCAGCCACCATCTCCAAGCGCAAGCAGCTCGAAACCTTCATCAACAAAAATCGCGCGAACGCCAATACCGCTAGCCAAGCCCGCAGCAAGGCCAAACAACTCGAACGCTTGCATTTGGTCGAAGTACAAGGCCAGGAAGCGACCGTGCGGTTCAGCTTTCCCGAGTCGGAAGTGCGACAAGGAACCGCGCTCCGCACCGAGCAGCTTTCCATCGGTTATCCCAACAACCTTGTCGCCACGCAGGTCCAGGTGGAAGTCGAACACGGCACGCGCGTCGGCATCGTCGGCGACAACGGCCAAGGCAAAACGACTTTTTTGCGCACAGTCTGCGGCTCGATTGAACCGCTGGCTGGTACGCTGAAATGGGGCTTCGGCTGCCAAGTCGGCGTCTACGCCCAGCACGTTTACACGACGCTCCCCGTCGACCAAACCGTCGAAGATTACTTGTATCGCCAAGCCGTGCCCGGCACCGTGATGCAGCAGATCAAAGATGTCGCGGGGAGTTTTTTGTTCAGCGGCGAGATGATCGAGAAGAAAATCAAAGTGCTCAGCGGTGGCGAACGTGCCCGGCTGGTGCTCGCGGGCCTCTTGTTGCAGCAACATAATGTCCTCGTCCTCGACGAACCGGGCAACCACCTCGACGTGGAAACCGTGGAAGCCCTCGCCGACGCCCTCTGCCGCTATCGCGGCACGGTGATCTTCACCAGCCACGACCGCTACTTCATGCAGCGCGTCGCCACGGCAGTCATTGAAGTCCGTGATCGCAAAGTCGCCAGCTATCCGTCGAGCTTTGAGGATTACGTCTACCGCGTGCAAAAGGAACTCGAAACCGGCTTGCGCGCGGAGCACACGGTCCGCGGCACCCCCGTGCCGACAACCATCGCCGCCACGCGCAAACTGGGTGGCAAGGAAGAACGCGAGCTACAAAAAAAGCTCCGCACGGTAGAGCGCAAGATCGCCAAGTTCGACGAAGAAAAAAAAGAAGTGCAAAACCACCTCGCTAACCTGACTTCCACCGCGGAAGCCCAAGCGGCCCACCACCAACTCGCGACGATTGCCGGCGAACTGCAGAAACTCGAAGAAGAATGGCTAGCGATTAGCGGCGAATTGGAAGGGAACTAACAATGTCAATCCACATCCGCCCCGCCACCAGTGCTGACGCTGAACTCGTGTTCGGGCTAATCTGCAAACTTGCCGTCTACGAAAAACTCCGGCACGAAGTGGTGGCCACGGTGGAAACCATCTGCGAGACCATCTTCGGCCCCGACTCTTGCACGGAAGTCTTGATCGCCGAATGGAACGGTGAACCTGCGGGTTTTGCGATTTTCTTTGCCACCTATTCCACGTTCCTTGGCAGGCAGGGAATTTATCTCGAAGATATCTACGTCCGCGAAGAATTGCGGGGGCATGGCATTGGCAAGCGGCTCCTCGCCGAAGTCGCCCGCGTGGCGGTCGATCGCCAGTGCGGCCGGCTGGAATGGTCGGTCCTCGATTGGAACAAGCCGGCCATTGACTTCTACGAAAGTCTCGGAGCCGAGGCCCAAAGCGAATGGATCCGCTATCGCATGACCGGCGAGGCGCTGCAGGCGTTGGCACACCAAGCCCATTTATGAAATCTTAAACGCACCAGAACGGGTTTCCGGTTATCATGGACGATATTCCATGAAATAAACTCGGTATTTATTCCATGCCGTTGCGCTTCTTTACTCGCTGGGTGCCACTGCTGGCTTGTCCAGCAGTGTTGTCGAGCGCAATCTTGTTGTCCTGCTTGATCGCCAGCGCTCAAACCCTTGAGCCACCAATTGATCCCGCCGCCCTCGCGCGGGAAGTCACCATCCATCGCGACAAATATGGCGTGCCGCACATTGTCGGACCCAGCGATGAAAGCGTGTTCTTCGGTTACGGCTATGCTCAGGCCGAAGATTTTTTCTGGCAGGTGGAAGACTCCTATATCCTCGCACTGGGACGCTACTCGGAAGTTGTCGGGCCGAAAGGACTCAATTCCGATCTCTTGAATCGCGCGTTCGAGATCGTCAGCACCAGCCAGCGCGATTTCGCCGCGCTCGATGTTCTCTCGCAGCGGCTCTACACGGCGTTCGTCGCGGGGATCAACCACTACTTGGCTAAGCACCCCGAAGTCCGGCCCCGGCTCATCAAGCGATTTGAACCGTGGCATGTTTTGGCCCACTATCGGCACATCGCGTTGGAATTGAGTTTTCGCTTCACCGGTTTGAACAGCGATTTTCTCCCCCGCCGCAATCCGCAGATTTATGCGGCCACCGGCTCGAACGGTTGGGTTCTCGGTGGTCGGCGTACGCAGTCCGGTAGCCCCATGCTACTTGCCAATCCCCACATGCCTTGGTTTGGCTTCGCTCAAATGCTCGAAGCCCATCTCATCTGCGAAGCTAAAACCGCGGGGGACTCATGGAACTTTACAGGTGCTGGATTCTACGGCAGCCCCGTGCTGGCCCTTGGTCACAATGATCGGCTCGGTTGGACGCTCGTGACCAATCAACCCGACATCGCCGACACCTGGCGTTTGCGTTTCTCCAAGCTCGACGAACCACTTGCTTACGAATACGACGGCGATTGGAAGCAGGCCGAAGAATGGCACGACACAATCCGCATCCGCAAGTCGCGCGGCATCGAAACCAGGCCCTTCACGTTTCGCAAGACACATCACGGGCCGATTGTCGCGCTCGAGAAGGAACTACCCACCGGCGAAAAAACGATGCTGGCCGCGCGGATCAGCGGTTTGTTCGAGGCTGTCCCGCTGCGGCAGTCGCTGCAAATGATTAAGTCGCGCAATTTAGCCGACTTTCGCGGCGCGCTCGCCAACATGCAGATTCTCTACATGAACGTGCTCTACGCCGACTGCGACGGCAACAGTTGGTTCGTCTACACGGGCCGCATTCCCCGACGTAATCCCAAGTTCGATTGGTCGCAGCCGGTCGAGGGCAATGACCTCGCCACCGAATGGCTGGGAATTCATGGCCTTGATGAACTTCCGCAAGTGCTCAACCCTGCGGCAGGGTTCCTGCAAAATTGCAACTCGACACCCTTCGTCGTGACTGACGGCGAGAATCCCTCGCGCGAAAGTTTCCCCGCGTATATGGTCGGCGATGCTGACCGGCAGACGCGCAGGTCGCTGCGATCGCTGGAAATCTTGCGCGGCATGTCCGCCGTCACGTTCGACGCTTGGCAGCAAGCCCCCTTTGATACCGAGGTTTACTGGGCACGGCATGAACTCCCCAAATACGCCCTCGATTTTCAACAACTCACCAACGACAACCCCGAACTCGCCGCCGAGGTACGGCCGTATCTCGACCATTTGCTGGCTTGGGACGCGCGGATCACACCTGACTCCACTGCCGCCACGCTCTGTCACGAGTGGTATGAACATCTTTATGGCACGAAGTACCCTGGCGAAAACTTGCGCGAACGCTACCGCGACAAGCCCGCCGAGCAACTTGCCGCGCTTATCCGTGCCGCTGAACGCTTGCAGAACATGCACGGCACATGGCAAGTGCCCTACGCCGAGGTCTACCGCACCCAGCGCTTACACAATCTGGCCGATCTTACCGACGCCCGCTTCCAGGACGATGCGCCGAGCCTCATGTCACTCGGCGGGCACGGACCGATGGGCGTGATCTTTACGAACTATCACACCCCCAGTTTGCAAATCCCGTTTGTGATTTCGCAACGCAAACGCTACGGCATCGTCGGCACGTCGTACCTCGCCGCCTGGGAATTCAAGCCCGACGGCGTCCGCGGCGCGAGCCTTGTTCCCTTCGGCACCAGCGGCGGTCCTGCTTCGCCCCATTATTTCGATCAAGCCGAGTTGCTCTCGGAGCGGCGAATGAAGCCGGAGCTATTCACGAAGCAAGACGTGCTAGCCGGTGCGAAGCGGAGTTATCACCCGGGGGAAGAATAATCGAGTTGCTTGGTCAGGAAGAAATAGCCACGGCGAAGTCGAATATTTGACCGCCAAGGAAGAACTTTTACCACGAATCGACACGAATAGCACGAATAAAATTTATTCGTGTTATTCGTTAGATTCGTGGTTTGTAAAAGTCTTGGCGATCTACGCGACCTTGGCGGTTCAAAATTTTCTTGAAGAGCCGTGTTAAATCTTAGTAATGCGGTGGTTTCTCGTGAGGCAAGTCGGTTCCGCTGCTTTCGACCACACCGCGCAGCACCTCGGTGAGACCAGCCACCTCGCGCCGCAGTCGCTCCAGCTCGGCCTGTTGTTCGAGAACGACCGCGTTGAGTTGATCGAGTTGACGCTGCTGGAAAGCAAGCTGTTCTTCGAGGGCGGTGTTCATGAAAATCAGCCTATGTTTCCAGCAGTTTCTCCACAAGGGCTGCGCTTCGCTGGCTGACAGAGAATTGACTTGCGTCCGCCCGAAAGTTGATAATGCCCGCTGACGAATCACTCGTTCCACACTTGCGGGAGAACCATCATGCAAGCCCAATCAGCCGCTGAACTCGTTGGCAAAAAATGCCTCCCCTGCGAAGGGGGCGTTGATCCCTGCCCGCTCGATGTGGCTCAGCAACAACTCACGAATCTGCCGGGTTGGTATCTTACTCACGACGGCCAGCGGATTCGCAAGGATTGGAAGGCGAAAAACTTCATGACGGGCATGGAGTTTTTCAATCGCTGTGCGCTTATCGCCGAGGAAGACGGCCACCATCCCGACTTGCACATCGAAGGTTATCGCAACGTGTCGGTCGAATTGTGGACCCACGCCATCGGTGGCCTCTCGGAAAACGATTTTATCCTCGCCGCCAAAATCGACCAGTTGCCGATTCAATTATCAAGTAAATAAACCAACTTATTTATCCCCGCTGCTTGCAGCGGGATGCTCTCAATCACGAATCGCGGAGCAAGCTCCGCGGCTAAATAAAAACTGTTGCCATGCCATTTCAAGAAAGTTTCCCCTGCTTGATGGTTCGCCGCGCGGTGGGAAACGATGTCGCCGTCGCCGTCGAGCAAATCACGCTTGCCGATCTCCCCCCTGGCGATGTGGTGATCGACGTTGAATATTCCTCGATCAATTACAAAGACGCCCTCGCCTGCCAAGCGCATCCCGGCGTGGTCCGTAAGCTGCCTCACATTCCCGGGATTGATTGCGCGGGGACCGTGCGCGAATCCTCGGACTCACGATTTGCCGTGGGCGATGCCGTGCTTGTCACGGGATACGAATTGGGCGCTCCGGCTTGGGGCGGCTACTCCCAATGCGTCCGCGTGCCCGCCGACTGGGTTGTGCCCTTGCCAACTTCGTTATCCACCAAACAAGCGATGACCTACGGCACGGCCGGCTTCACCGCGGCCCAGTGCGTGCTGGCCATTGTGAAACATGGCATCCAGCCCGCGCAGGGCGAAGTTGTCGTCACCGGTGCCAGCGGCGGGGTCGGCAGCATCGCCATCGCGATTCTCGCCAAGCTGGGCTACACCGTCGTTGCCGTGAGCGGCAAACCCGCGCAAGCCGAGATGCTCAAACAACTCGGCGCTGCACGCGTGATTCCACGCGGCGAAGTCGATGACAGCAGCGACACGCCGCTCCTCCCTGCCCGTTGGTCTGCCGCGGTCGATACCGTCGGGGGCAAGACACTGGCCACGATCATGCGTTCCACCGATTATCGAGGCTGCGTGACGGCTTGCGGACTGGTGGGGGGAACTGAATTGCCGCTCACCGTCTACCCGTTGATCCTGCGTGGCGTCACCCTTGCCGGGATCGACTCCGCCAAATGCCCCCGCGAACCACGCATGGAAATTTGGAAGAAGCTGTCGGGCGAATGGAACGTCTCCGACAAGCTGGAGCCCCTCGCTCGTGAAGTCACCCTCTCGGCAGTACCGCAAGAAGTGGCCACAATGCTCGCCGGCCAAAACTACGGTCGCATCCTCGTGCGCCCCACTCTTTAAGATCAAGAATAGCCCCCAGCGCAAGCTGGGGGTCTTCCCGAGGCTCGCGCCTGGGGCTAGTTCACGCTAGCACCCCCGATTCTCGTCTTTACTCAATTCCGCGAATCGAACATAACTCGTCGACCCAGGTCTGATATTTTCCGCGGCATTTGAGGAGTCAGCACATGCGTACTTACGCGATGTTCTTAGGCGTTTTTTCCCTGCTTGCGACCACTTGCGGCGCGGCTTCTCCCGCCGCGGTGCCGCTGTTGGACCCCAATCTCCCCTACTATCGCCCCGTGGAAAAGCTTGCCGGCGAGTTAAAACTCGGCGGCTCGAACACCATGTCGCATGTCGCGACGGTCTGGATCAACAGTTTTACGACGTTCTATCCCGACGTGAAGATCACGGTCGACGTGAACGGTTCACGCGATGCGGTGGATGCCGTGCAAGCGGGTGAAACCAACATCGGCCTTTTGAGCCGCACGATCTCCGAGGCAGAAACCAAGGCGTTTCAAGAAAAACTGGGTTATCCCCCCACCGTGCTCACCCCTTGCCTGGAACGCACGGCGATTTACGTCAACAAGCAGAACCCCATCAAGGGCCTGACAATTGCCCAACTCGACGCGATCATGGGCACGCAGTGCAAGCGGGGCGCGAAGGAACCTTGCCGCACTTGGGGCCAAGTGGGCCTCACGGGCAAATGGGCCAAGCTCCCCATCAATTTCCACGGCCGCACGTTCGACACCGGCTCGCAAGTGTTTCTGCAAGAAGCCGTGATGCTCGGCAGCCCGCTGCGTGAGGATGTCGTTTCGCACAAATCGAACATCGAAATTGTCGAAGCCGTCGCCAAGGACGCGGGGGCGATCGGGTTTGGCGGAATGTCCTACGCCACCGGCGACGTGAAATCCGTACCGCTCGCGCTTGTTGAGGGACAAAAGTTTGTGGCCATCGACTCCCCCGAAGCGGACCAAGGCTTGTACCCCCTCGTGCGACGATTGCAATTGGTGGTGAAGCACGATCCCCAGCAAGAACTCGATCCCGTGCAGAGTGAATTTATTAAGTACGTGTTCAGCCAGATGGGACAAGAAGACGTAATCAAA
>Ga0163150_10001074_pt1 | contig 48421 bp, 42 predicted proteins | sample OliLakLV19P2IB_FD_148628 | JGI IMG/M metagenome (GOLD analysis project Ga0163150, IMG submission 148628) | Freshwater microbial mat bacterial communities from Lake Vanda, McMurdo Dry Valleys, Antarctica - Oligotrophic Lake LV.19.P2.IB | ecosystem: Environmental > Aquatic > Freshwater > Lake >... | reverse complement strand
ATCCTACACCAACAGAGAAATTTTCAATGACATACGACCATGATAATCCACTCTGAACAATAGTGGTTGCAATGTTCGATCCTGCACGTCCGTAAGCCATAATGTTCAGCGGCAAGCCCAACCTTGCCCGCAATTCAAATGCTGGCGCCGGAGTGGGATACTCGGTAAGTGGCTTCGGTAGAAGTGTAAGAGCTCCTCCGATCGATCCACTGAAGTCCCATGTAGGCACTGGGCGGGTCGAAAACACGAAGAAGATTGGATGATAGATGTCTTCTTGAGCACGGAGGGAGTTGAATACCAAGACTATAGGGACAATAAGTGCGATGCAACTTTTCACATTTAGTCCTTATTCGTTAGCGTCTGCTTCGGTGAAACGTCGATATATGTTGCGTCTTCGTCGGTCCGATCGGACGCGATGGGACGCATGATGCACGTCACAATGCTTTGCTTGCGCTGCATAACCACAAAGTGCATAGAGCGTAGCGCTGGACCCTTATACTCGTCGACAAATTCTGCGCCCGCACCTTCTTCTGTAGCGCGCGGCAAGCGCACAAGCTGTCTTGGCCCACCACCCCCACCCGAAACAATGAACTGTTTTTTGCCAACCACGAAGCGTTCATACGTGTGAGCATGACCACTGAACCAGAATGTGCCCTTCTTTGACTTTAAGAACGTTGGCACAAAGTGCTTGTTAAGCGTTACATCACCAGATACAACAACAGAGTTGGTGTACGGTGGATGATGTCCGCAAACAACAATGGCTACAATTGCGCTGTCGACCTCAAGGTTTTTCATCATCTTTAGGTACCAATTGCGTTGTGTGCGCAGTTCTCTTTCGCTTAGTTCTTCGATGTTTGTGTTTAACATTACAAAAGCAATAGAGTCGAGTACGTTCACATACCATGTGCTCGTATCGAGCGCACTGAATCTAGACTTCAGCTCCGCAAATGACGCGGCGTTGCTCCCATAGTATTCGTGATTGCCAAGCACCGGAAATACGGGTATGCCCATATCATGAATAGGCTTAGTCACTCCGTCGAAGTACTCCCAGTCTTCATGCGACGATCCCCAGAACACCATGTCGCCCAGAAGAATTGCTGCATGGGGCCGTTCATCCTTTATCTGACTAACAAGTTCCAAACGTCCAACGTGGTTCGATTCGCGCCAAGTCTCAACCAATCCTGTCCGTTGCAGGTCGCCAACAAGTACAATACGCATGTTTGTTGCGCCGGGACTCGCATCGATACAATAGGGCGACGGGCATTGATAGATCGTGCTAGTAGTGCAAGACGCGACTAGAATTATGAAGGCACAAACACCAAGTGCACGCGATATGTGAAGAGTTAGTCGCACCATAGTACTTCGAACACCAAATAAGAAACAACAACGAGAATCCCAGTATAGCTCAACATAAGAAGGATGTCGGGCATGGCTTCTGCTACCGATAGACCTGCCAGACCATAAATCATTGCGTTAACGCCCGGAAGCAGAAGTGGCACTAGAATGGGAAACGAAAGAACAGGTAGCAGTGCATTGCGCGACCCTGCCTTTGCCACAATCGCCGAAATCACCGTCAGGGCAGTCGCCATCCCAATACTTCCGGTGGAAACAACCAAAACAAGCAGCGTGGGGTTCCCGACAGTTATGGTGTCTGATAGGAAGAAGATGAAGAGAAGGGCTGCAGCTAGATTCGCAACTAATGCCTGAACGATGTTGCCAAGGAGCTTCCCCGCATAAATATGTGATGGTGTTGCACTCATACGAAGCAGGAGCGAAGTCCCACGCTCCTCTTCAGCAACGAAGCACCTTCCCAGACCCGTCATTGCAGTAGTAAACATTACAATCCACAAGACCGCAGCAGCGATCGGACGTGGCATGGGTTCACTCGCAGCGGCAAACACAACAAGGGTAACGGTCGTAACTACAAAGAGAAGGAGTGCCGACATGCCGTATCGCGTACGTATGTCACTCCGTAAGTCTTTTCCAGCTATGGCAAGGATTGGCGAGGTTGCCTTAGGCATCAATCAAATTACGCCGCGTGTCTTCAACTCCAAGTACAGGTTAACTGTATCGAGGCTGAGGTCTTTTGGAGATGTTAGCACAGCGTAGATGCCATGACGCCGTAACTCGGCAACGATCTCTCGTTTTTGCATGGCAAAAGTTGCTGCAATCGTGCGCATGTATACCCCTTCAAGACGTTTCGGACGCTCTGCTATAAGTCCCTTTAGTTCTGTGTTCTCGAACACCACAACCACCACCACATGCTGGCGCGCTAGTAATCGTAGAAGCGCTAGTCTGCGTCGCATACCGTTGAGCGATTCCATGTTGGTGTAGATCATAAGCAGGCTGCGTTGACGTGCAGTTCTACGGACCATGGAATAAAGATGCTCGTCGTCAGATTCTGCGAATCCAGTCTGAAGTCCGTACAACGCTTCATTTAGCAAACCAAGTTGTCCAGTACGAGAATCTGCGGGCACGATGAGACCGGACTTTAGACCAAACGTGATGAGTCCTGCCCGATCGTGTTTTCGCAGCACGACATTCGAGAATGCCAGCGCTGCATTAATTGAATAATCGAGCAACGTGAGGCCTTCGAATGGCATCTTCATCACACGGCCCATGTCGACGACGCTGTAGATGTCCTGAGATCGTTCATCCTGAAACAAGTTTACCATCGGTACCGCTGTCCGTGCACTTGCTTTCCAGTTCATCGTACGCACATCATCGCCTGCTACATAGTGCTTTATTTTCTCGAACTCCATCGTGTGTCCAAGTCGACGCAGTTTCCGCATACCATAGCGCATCGACTTTTGTGAAAATGCAAGCAACTCGGTGCGGCGCATGTTTATCACAGATGGGTAGACGCTAACATTTGCACCGCGTTCAAAAACTAGGCGGCGCTCAAGAAGACCTAACCGGGTGCGGGCGTATACATTCAGGGCGCCAAATGCATATACGCCGCGTTTGGTCGGGCGTACTGCATAACGAACAACACTCGGAACTCCGGGCATCAGCATAGCACCGAATTCGATGTCACGCATTTGAAATTGCACGGGTAGCTCATCTATAAGTGTCACTCGCCAAGTCGAGAACGAATGATTTTCGAGATGGATTTGCACTTCATTTTCGTCGCCATTCGAAAAGTGCGATTGCATTTCACGGCGTGCTTCTAAGTCCATGCCTCGTCCGAGCAGGAGAACTGCGTCGGCTCCAATCAGTATACACAGCGTTAGTAATCCTAACTGCGCCAGATAGAACGCAGGGAAAAACCAGATGCCAACGAGTGCAAATGTTACCAGCCCGAGCAGTGCGAAGATCAGGCGACGCCTTACATATAGTGAGAACAGGCGTCTCATCTAGGCACGTCTATGCTGCGCATGATTTCCTTAATCATTGCGTCGGGTGTGAACCCCTCGAGTTCTTTTTCAGGGATAAGCTGTATGCGATGCCTAAGCACCGGAGCCGCTACATGCTGAATGTCGTCTGGTATAACATAGTCACGACCTTGTAGTACGGCAATAGCTTTAGCACCTTGCAGCATTCCAATCGATGCTCTTGGTGATGCGGCGAGATAGATCATGGCGTTTGTTCGTGTTGCATGCACGATGCGTGCTATGTATGTGAGCAAGTGCTCTTCGACCACGACCTGACGTACGAGTGCACGATACGCGTTAATATTTTCTGCAGTAAGAATAGGCTTTACTAGATCGATAGCATTTATACCGTGACCCGTGTGGTGCCGTCGCAATATCTCTTCTTCCTCCGCAAGCGCTGGGTAGTCTACGCGGACCTTGAACAAAAACCTATCAAGCTGTGCTTCGGGCAAACGGTATGTGCCCTCTTGTTCTATCGGATTCTGTGTGGCAAGGACGATAAAGGGGCTTGGGAGAGGGTGCCGCACGCCGTCCATACTTACCTGACGTTCCTCCATCACCTCGAACAACGCAGCTTGTGTTTTGGCAGGTGCACGATTTATTTCGTCAGTAAGAATTACATGTGCGAACACCGGACCCTTCCTGAATGAGAAGTCGAGCGTTCTAGCATCAAACACCGATGTACCGAGAATATCCGCCGGCATCAGATCGGGCGTAAACTGGATGCGTGCAAACGAGCAGTCGAGCAGGCGCGCAAGAAGGCGCGCCGCCAATGTCTTGGCAACACCTGGCATACCCTCGAGCAGCACATGGCCTTCTGCAAGAAGCGCCGCAAGCAAGAGCTCGACCATGTCGTGCTGACCAACGATAACGGTAGCTATTTGCTCGCGTACGGCTGATAACGATGCTTGAAGATTCTGTAGGTCTGGACGTTGGTTCATATTGTGCTCTGTTGCTGAAATAACTGAAGGTCGTTGTGAAATGCGACTGTTTCTTCGTCGGTGAAATGGAGTCCGCTGTCTGCGTGCGATACGCGTCGTAGAATATCAACGATAAGATTGATATCAGCTCCAGAAGCTGAACTGATGCTCTGGGCAAGGGTCTTGTCGTCGACGTCTATTCGCAAGCGCAGTCGATGCACTACGTAGTCTCTAAACAATCGAGTGAGCTTGGCGGCAAGATTTTGGTTGTCGTGTCTACCGAAATAGAGTCTTCCAACAGTTGTAACGAAGTCGAGTGATGTGTTACGTACTTCCCGCACGACGGGAATGGCGCGTTGCCTGCGTCTACCCGCCATCACTAGGTAAACAACGCCTGTAACAATCAGAATCCAGTATGCAAGGCTCAGTCCGGGAATCGACCCAATTGCTTTGTTTACTGTCATATCGGTCACACGCTTCGGCTTGTAGTATTCATCCCATGCAATCGGTTTATCTGGCAATGACGAAAACATCGCAACAGGCAGGTCGTGCTTTGCAGTATCCAGAAAAACACTGTTCGTAAGTACACTTGGTATGCCACAAAGAATTATCGTGCCCTTTCCCCAGCTCCTGCTAGTAAGCACAGCAGATGTGTCGCTATAGGCAAGTGCCTGCCATGCAGTAGAGTCTTTCGATTTGAACGCCGTGCCGAACGTAGCCGAAGCAACGCCGTGCGACATGCGTCCGTTTAGAGTCTTAAATGTAATCGTGTCGATGGTACCTGGATTTTCTTCTTGTACGCCAATTGCAGACGCAAGTGCGTCGTCTATCGAGTATGCCGCCACAAACAGCGTTCCGCCATGATAAACATTGTTAAGAATCATGCGCTGTGCCAAGGTGTCGGGCCTGAACACATTGGTAACAATTACATGCGACTCTGTCGACGTGGGTTTGTCTTGCCGATAGGTAATCGTCCACAAGGACGATTTAACAATCTTCATGTCCCCGGCAAATGTTCGCTTTAGATACTCTGCCGCTATCCAGCCTCCGTACGGGTTCTTGTCGGAGTTTTCGTACGTGTACTCCCAGGAAACTGGCTTGGGCGCTGTTAACTGAATGAAAACAATAACGGCAATGCCGATTCCTAGCCAGGTGTATGGACTACGTAGGAGTTTCATGACGTTGTGCGTATGGATTGGCGCACAGCGTCGTATACAGGAAGTGCACGTCTGAACGATTCTTCGTCAATACGTTCATTGCCATACCACGTACGCTCGAAAACACGAATCGCCTCTGCGAACACCGATTGCACCTTTGGTGATGTAACCTCACGCAAGTAGTCGCGATTGGTTTTGTCTCGCTTCCATTCAATGCTTCCAACGTCCTGCAAATCCTGTAGTGTCCGTAAATACAGATAGCGGATTGCCGAACGCCATCTCTTTGCAGCTATCTCGGCTTCAATTTTCCCGTTAATGTCTTCCGTGGCTATGTCGTCGACATCTATGGCTTCACCACGTACAGCAAGGTTCCTGTGTTTGAGAGAACGCCTCGCACCTCTCAAAAGAAAGAAAATCAAGACCACAATTAACACCGCAAGCACAACCCAGAGTCCGGTATCCACTGTCGTATTTGTACCATCCGAACTGCTCAGCAATGATTGCACCCAGTGCCAGAATCGATCCCACCATGACATCGGCCGAAACGTTGGTGCGTACGAAAACTCACTCTCATGCGCGAGACTGTCCAGCCACATGCGCGGCACAGGATCGACAACAGTTATAGCCGTATCCCCGATCACATTGGTTCCGTTGTAAGACCGGCCCTTTCGGTGCCCCTTGATGTAAGGCTCGCCCCTTCGGTGCCACTTATGGCACCGACCCTTGCCAACAAGCCTTTGCCTTCGGCACGCTCTACCAGACGGAAGTACAACACCACGTATGCTGTTGCAGCCAGTGCAGCCACACAAGTCGTAGCTATCTGCGACACAACGCGAACTACCGAGCCGACGATTTGCAACGCCTGCGATGTGAATGCCGAACCGGTATCCTTTGTTAATACATCAACGAGGTAAATAGCCGAGCCTGGCAGTTCTACTATAACTGAGACTATAGCAGCACAAAGGAATATCAGCAGCAGGTATGCAAACGACCACCACCATGTGCTTTTGACAAGCACCATACTGCGTTTTAAAGCATCCCCAACAGAAAGCGATTCTTCGAATTGCGCGGGAAGTACGAGACACATTGCTACGTACAGGTAGATGCCAGGTATGAAAAGAAAGAGAAATGCTACAGCAGACAACGCCCAGTACGAAAGCCAACTTGCTGTTGCACGTAACCAGACACCACGCAAGGCGTCGCGTACTTCTTCTACAGCAGGCACACGTTTAAGGCGTTGGTACTCGAGGAAGTAGATCACTACTACAACGCTCGAAATAAGGCTTGCACACCAGCTTGCGAGCACTGCCAGTATGATAAACTCTGGACGTGCACTCGATGGCGAACCAAAACCAAGCGTCGACAACATCGACTCCCACTGCGATGCCTGGATGTACTCTGATGCGATGGCAGCAACTATGATTGCCGGGCCCGCTACGCGTATCAACAGTGTCATTAGTGGCTTGAACACATGACGTATTGCTTCGAACGTAACCGATATGGTCTCGGAAAACGGACGCAGCCTATCTAAGGGCACGAACTTGTCTGTCATCTTTTTGCCTTCGCAGTAGAGTAAGTGGAAGAACAAGTACATACCATGCCATAAATGCCAGCGTACCAACGACAATAACAATGTTTACTACTAATGGCATTTCTGTTAACCGTGTTACAAACGACTCGAACAATGCTGCAACGACAATCAACGGAACAAGTCCGATTGCAATCTTGATTGCTGTCGAGACTCCGCGCCTGAACGCTTCCATACGTGTGAATGTACGTGGCAATAGAATAGCATTCCCAATGTGAAAACCTGCGCCAGCTGCTACGATTATACATGACAGTTCTATCGATCCGTGTACGTACACACCAAGGAAGAACCGTCCAACCTCTCCATGAGAAAAAAAGAGTGCATGGAAGGCTCCAATCATTACGCCGTTTTTCATTAGCACAAACATCGGACCGATTACAACGAGCAAACCGATGATTACGGCATACATCATTACGAAAAGGTTGTTCAGCGCGATTTGCACAAACATCACATAGCCATCAGACTCTTTGTATACCCCCATGGGGTTGCCAGACCGAATGTTCTGAACGGTTTTATCTACATAGTCGTTACCGAGGATGCCGCGGACAATCGCTTCGTCGGATAATCCGAGTCCCAATCCAAGCAACACTGTCAATAGAAAAACAACTGCGCTAAAGAGAATGGCGCCTCTTGCTTGGAGAAAAGCTTCAGGTATGTCTCGCGTCCAGAATTGAGCCAACCGCGAGACCTTATCGCGCCGGTTCTTATACAGCAGTCCGTGTACGCGGGCTGCGATCTGATTTAGGTAACGATGCGTTGTACTCTCTGGGTATTGAGCGGCAGCGTATGCCAGGTCGTCTGTAATATCTACAAACAGCGATGCTAATCGGTCTGGATCTACATCCTTGCCGTGTGATAGGTCTTCCTCGAATTCCTGCCATTGCGCCTGATGTTTTCGAACAAACGCAGGTTCACGCATGAAGTATCCCCTTGGTGACAAGCAAATATATCATCCTGTGCACATTGACTTCCGCTTAACCATATTGCACCATAAAACAAGGGAAACCAGTGAGCACTATCGAGATCGACACCACACAAAACGTCAGTATTCGATTTCAGACAGCTAACGCCCTCGAGAGAATTCTCGCTCGCATCATCGACGGGTTTGTTGTTGCCACCGTTATGTATGTCGCATTTCTGCTGGTCGCCGTGGGTGTCGGGTTCTTTACCACAGATGCCTCAGAATCTCTCTTTCCAGCAACACTCACATTGTATGTAGTCGTTTTTGTGCTTGGCTTCTTCTACCCTTTTATAATGGAGTCGATTTTTCACGGACAAACCCTTGGTAAGATGGCGATGAACATTCGTGTTGTTCGTGAAGACGGCACCGAAGCATCGCTCGGCAACTACGCTGTTCGGTTTTTAGTTGGCGTGTTCGAAGTCACGTTGCTCGGAATCGTTTCTGTTGTTGCGGTGCTTGCATCGAAGTCGGCACAGCGCCTTGGGGATATGGCAGCAGGGACACTTGTAGTACGCAAACCCCGAAAGGTTACGCTTGCTCAGGTCGGACTTGTTATGGACCAACCCGAACGCATTATCAAGTATCATGCAGCCGGCAACCTATCGGTAGAAGACATCGCCATTGTTCGCGAAGTGATAAACGAAGCAGCGGCCCGTCAGCGCACACCAGAAGCCATAGGTGTAATACTCGACGCTGCAAGAGATCGCATTGAGAGAGTGCTGAGAGAGAGGTCGGCTACCGATTCATTAACGTTTCTACGAGACGTCGTAGACGATTACAACGCAATACACAGCTCGCCAATAGATATTACCAGCGGTACCTTGCGCCGAGGTTGATGCCAACAACATTGTTCGTCCACTCACCATCGGTTATCACATTACCGAGTGGTTGCGTGAACTGTCCCTCGAGAAAGACAGACATCTTGAACGTTACGGGATAGGTGAATCCAATTCCTGCAAACGCCGCAGCATTAAAGCCGCTTAGCGACGAAAGACTCTCGGGACTAATTTTTTGCGATCGCGACCCGTCTTCAAACGTGAAGTTGCTAGGCTGCACAATGGTTCGCACAACCTCCACCGACGAGCCAAGTGCCATGGACCCTTGCAAGCCCCCTAGCAGATAAAAGAATCGAATAGGAAACCACTCGGCAGCGAAACCTAGATTTAGGTAAGGGGCGCTAACGCTAAGGGTCGTGCCCTCTTGATATGGAATGGTTTGTTGCGAAAGTGTGTCGAAGACTCCACGCTGTACGGTGTCAGCAGAAATCATGGTGCCACCGAGTACATTTAACGAGAGGCGTGCTGTTGCGATAAATGTCGGCGAAATTCTGCGGCCAAGTAGAACCCCACCACCACCTGCGAACCCCTGCCCTGGTGTAAAGACAGACTGACCTATTACACCGCCAGTAGACTTAAAATTTGTTTCGTGGAATGTATGTGCCGCTGTTACAAATGCACCAACCATCCACGCACCTTCAGAAGCACATTCTACATCGCGGCCTTCAGACATAATGAAGGCGTAGCGCTCTGACCGGCTATCAAAGACATAACAAACGGTGAATTCGCTCTCGTTGCCGGCTATGTCGGTTGCATTAAGAACGATTCGCCCGGGGGTACCTTGCGAAGACGGACGAATGCGGACAGCAACCTGTGGTGTTCCCTCTTCAACTTTTGGAACTTGTGCCGCAAGCGAAGCAGAGTACAAGACTTTAACCGACTTCATGCCACGATCTGTAGTTCTATCATCGCGTAGCACAACAAGAAAATCATCGAGAATTTTACGTCCCTCTGCGACAGGCGGAAGTGTGTCGACAAGCTTCTTCAATTCAAAGAAAGATTGGCCTGCCATATTTCCATACGCGTCATACGCATCGCTTTTAAAGCCAAATCCATACGAATACAATCCGAACGGCACCGCATACAGGTCCGAACCGCCGGCACCACCAAGTCCCTGTGCTCCGCTAGGATCGGTGCCTGCAGTAACACGTGTCGTCGGCAAGCTTTGAATGACGTGTGTACCGAACGGAATACTGATTTGTGCAATAGAGTATCTGCTTTCACCGAGTACTTTGAATTCAGAAGAGTCAATGCGACGTCCGTTCAAACGCAGATTTTCTATTGAATTCGTCGGCGCAACAACATTTACGTAGTGATGCCAATCGCCGTTAATAGGAGTTGCAAAGCGATACTCACTTAGGAACTGTTGTGTCGGACTAACGAGAATCATCATCGGGTCGCCAACACTGTCACCGTTTTTAAACCCCTGCGCATATTGCGCCACAAGAACAGGCTTGTCTGCTGTTACTTGTATGTGCCTGTTCACGTTAAGATTCTCGAAGAATTCGCCCTTGCGTAAGACTGCTACAAGCTTTGCATCTTCGAATACACGCGTGCCATCTTCCGATCCGATAACGCGGTATGTGTATCGAGAGCGCTCCTTGAGCATTCCTAGATAGTAGTGCATGCCCCATGCCGATATAGGAGGCAGTTGCTCTACTAAGTGATTGCATGCGTCGACTTTGGGTGGCACGTATGCACACTGGTGTCCGCTGAACACTGCAATTTTTTTATTAGCAGTGATAAGCGATCCTGTGAGGTCGCACGGACCGATCGACTCGAACCGTGCGTTTATCGAATAGACCTCTCCTCTTCGAAGCCTAACCTTAAACGGTACCCCTAATCGACGACCTGTCGAAGTTGTAGCATTCGGTGTTATTTCTATCTCGGTCGAATCTTCTATTGCAATGACGCTAATGGCGGATAACAAGTCGGCGGCAAGCTTTGTGTATCCAACAGCTCGGTAGGCAGTACCCAGTACGCTCACAGGCAGACCCATGTATGTATCGGTTGTCTGGAATCGGCTATTGAGTCCGTAAACAGCAATCGCCGTATCAGACGTTATGTGCACAGCGAGTCGTTCGGGTGTTTCGAGCGCTCGTAACTGTACGCGCTCTGGCAACACAACATTTACGACCGTATTTGCCTTCACTTCAACTAGTTGGTTGAAGCCAATATCCTCTACTTCGACACGAACTTTTGCGTCGTTGCTGCTTGTAATAAATAGCTGCAGTTTGAGTTTGTCTGGACGATTCTGCGTGCCCGTCTGCCCCTCACGAAAATTTTTCATGAAGCACACCCAGAATTCTTTTCCTTCGGAATTCTTAGTGATTAGTTCGGGGTCGCGTGCAGATATCTCTACCGATGTAATGATCGAGAATACGCTGAAAAGAAAAGCACAAACCAAGATTCGTCTTATCACTTCTGCACCACGAAAGGATAGAGGTATGATCCAACATCTGTGGTGAGCTGCAAGATGTATGAGCCTGAACTAAGGTCAGTCATAATTAGGCCAAGGTCGACGACATTCTGTCCGGCCGTCGATGGCACATCCTTCAAAACCTGCACGAGGCGTCCACGCGAATCTCTAACCTGCATGTGTGCGATTCCAGCAGCGCCCAAAACATACGCCACTCTTGCAGCCGATATAACAGGATTAGGATAGACAGATGTTATGCCCTCGGCATTAGGGTCTTGAATAACCCCACCTGCAGTACGTCGAATGGCACCCGCTATATAAACTCCATCGGTGAGGTCTATATTATTGCGACGTATTAACGTAGGACTAAGACTACCAATGGCTTCCGGACCCGGTAGGAACTGAACGTCTACTCCAAAGAGCGGACCATTCGTCATCAACATGATGTCGCCACACTCAACCACAAGGCGGCTACGCTCGGCATCAATTTGCACGTTTTCAACAATGGCAACTGGAACACAGCGTAAGGCCCAGATTCCGCTACCGATAACTGCTCGTATCGACACAATCTGATGAGGATATTCGAGCGTAATACGGGTTATTCCGACCTCGGAAAGGGTTCCCATCACGATCACACGCACCACTTGTCCTGGTGCACCCGTCGTTTCGAATGGAGCACGCACTTCGTCGCCAGCATGCGCCGTAACGAGGCAGCAGAACAGTAGTAGTGAAGCAATTAAAGCAAATGGAAGGCGGTAATGGAAGTGCATGCGTTGTAAAGTCTCTCAAATATACCATGACCTGAAGAGCTAATACTCCTGCAGTATGATGATGTCGTAGCCTTTCGACTTGTTGCCAGCCACCACGAGGGTGTAGCTGTTGCCAAGAGTACCAAAATTCACAGGAAGCTGGAAGAGTGTTTCGAAAGTCTCAGAATCATACACATAAAAATTTCCACGACGGTCGCGTGTCTCGAGATCTGGCGTCGAAGCCTGTCCGTATGCAACTCTGTCTGCAAGCTTCTGCGCATCAAGTGTGAATTTGGGCACCGAATCGTAGGCAACCGAAACAAATCCCACATCGGCCGTTGCATTAACAACTCTACGTTGCGATGCTCTGGGCTGGATGAGAAGAGGTGCCCCATTGAATTGAATGATGTTTGGTGTGCCACCCCCCTCTGCGTAGATGGCCAACGTTCTCTCGCCAATTGCAGGATTCAACGTCGCGGTGGCGCTGTTAACACTAACGGTAATTGGTGAAGGATCGACACTCGTTGTTAATCCGCCACGGTAGAACAAACGTGCATTACTTACAATGGAACCAAGATTCACGATTTCGAAATCGTTTGTCGGCGAAGCGTTCACGATACGAACGACGGTTGCTGGCGTCGCAGCGACGAGAGGTACATCTAGATCGTCGTCATCAATTAGATAACTCGAAACGCCACCACTTGGATTATCTGCAACGATGAGCTCATATGCTCTATCGGCTTCGACGGAAAACCGCATAATACCTAGCACTCTCGTCGGCGACCCTGCAGTCGATACGGTCACAGGAATTTGTCCGGGGGCTTCTGCGAAAGGGGCTGACGTGTTGTCAAATGTAAGTCCGCTAGCAATGGTCTTGCCTGCCGTGAATCCATTTGGAGCAGTTGCATCCGTACGCGCGCCAATCGATACGACGATGGGTCCGACGACGGCACTGGCATTCGTAACACGAATAACAGCCTTCCCGCCAGAGCCAGAAGAACGCAACGGTGGTGGAATGATAATAATACGCGCTTGGTCTGCTGTATCAGCTGTAACGATTGTGTATTCCTGCCGAACATTCAAAGACGTGCTATCGACTGCAGTACGTCCGTCTGCAAATGCCAACGCAAATACATCCGGTTCAATACGTTCACATGTTGTTACCTGGGTAAGCGTACTTATTCGTCCACTTGCCAACAACGATGCAAGAGTCTGACCGCTCGATTGCACCGTTACAGTCGACGGTGCTGCACTAACATTTACAACTCGGATGTCGGCATTGCGTGCAACGACAGGAGTTAACGACCGGCCAACATTTGCTGTTGTGTCAGACTCTTCGATTAGCATCACCGATGGCTGCGAGCCCCCTGCCGAAGCAGAATGAAAAATGATTGAGTACGGCACGAATTCATTGAGTGTGCACTCGAACGTGCCAAGAATTGTTGTGTCCGTTTGTGACGTTTTCACAAGCGTGAATACGCTGAAGCCTGCGGGCACCTCTCGATACGTCGAGCCGAAACGAAATGCAATTGGTGTAGAAGTTAATGGTAGACCGCTCGGACATCCAATGCGTACAGTGTAGGTAACATTGCTTTCAGGAACGAGATTGATAACGCGAACCTGAGCAGTTGGTATGGTCGTAGGTACCAACGATGCATTGAAAACCAATACCGTGTCGGCTTTCGCAGGCTGAAGCGTATCACCCACAACAAACACATCGTAAATACTTCCGCGCGTGAAGCGTTGCCGATTTGTTGTTCGTAATTCTGTTGCCGCACCTACTAAAAGTTCAATTAGACTCGAATCGCCTGGTGCAACCACCACAGCACTAACAGACCCGGTTGGTATCTCGGCTGTCTGCACATTTCTCTCGAGTAGCATCCGACGGGCGGTATTGTCGGGCATGAGATTAAAGAACCGGACACGAATGTCGGCAGTACCCGGGGGTGGGTTTATGATGTTTTCGTCCTCGCTGGCGCAACCTGCCATGAGCAGAAAACACATGATTGCGAGGACGGAAGGTATTCTAATAGGGGTGTTGCGCATTGGGAGGGACCGGAACGAACGGCAAGTTGCGATATTTTTGTGTCCGTACCGGAATCAACTAGCCATACTGGATTGAATTGGAAGATCGCCTACTAGCCATATTGGATTGAATTGGAAGATCGCCTACTAGCCATTCTAGACCGTTTTAGTGCCGTAGAGCACTCGCTTAACGACCCTTATGTCGTGAACGACATGCGCCGTCTCCGCGACGCGTCTAGGGAGTTTGCAGCCCTACGGCCTGTGGCCGAAGCCGCAAAGCTATACCTGGACTGCAGCAACCAGCTGGCCGAAAATCGTGGTATGATCGACGATCCGGCAACCGACCCCGAGATGCGCCAGATGGCCTACGACGACTCAAAAAGAATCCAAGAAGAACTCGGCGAGCTTGAGAACCGACTAAAGATTCTGCTCATTCCGCGCGATCCGCTCGACATGAAGAGTTGCATTGTGGAGGTGCGAGCAGGTACTGGCGGTGACGAAGCAGGCATCTTTGTTGGCGATTTGTTCAGAATGTATCAACGGTTTTGTGAACGCCATGCATGGATTGTCGAGACAATAGACTTTACAGAGTCTGAGCGTGGCGGATTTAAGGAAGTAACGTTTAGTGTTGAAGGCGACGACGTATATGGCGCGCTGAAATACGAAAGTGGCGTCCATCGCGTACAACGTGTTCCCGATACAGAATCCCAAGGCCGTGTCCATACGAGCGCCGCAACGGTCGCCGTTTTACCCGAAGCCGAAGAAGTAGATGTGCAGATTAATGATGGTGACCTCCGCATCGATATTTTCAGATCGGGTGGTAAGGGCGGACAGAATGTAAACAAGGTCGAAACCGCTGTACGTCTCGTACACATACCAACAGGCATTGTCGTGCAATGCCAGGAGGAACGTTCTCAACTAAAGAACCGCAACAAAGCAATGAAGGTTTTGCGCGCAAGGCTCTACGACCACGAGCTCGAGAAGCAACAATCTGCCATAGCAGGTGCGCGAAAGAACATGGTTAAGTCGGGCGATCGTTCAGAGAAGATTCGTACATACAACTGGCCTCAGAACCGTGTTACAGATCACCGACTCGATGGTGATGCTAAAAACCATCCGTTGCAGCAAGTTGTAGATGGCGATCTCGACGAAATCATTAATGCATTGCGAATGGCCGAACATGCCGACGCTTTACAAGGCTCTTAAACGTCGCAATACTACCGTTTCGTAAAACATTTATACGATGAGGCAGCTACATGGGAGAGGGGTTAAATAATCGTCTAAAGCAGTATTCGTTTTCTTCGCCTTACCACGAAGCGCTCTTAAGCATACTTGTGTGCCAGGACTTTCTTACGCGTCAGATGGATGAAGCATGTATTGTTCATGGCATCACGGCAGCGCAGTACAATGTTCTTCGCATTCTGCGGGGTGTATATCCCGAAGGTCACTCCCGAGCAGAAATCATCAAACGCATGATTCACGCAGCACCAGATGTAACGCGTCTCATCGACAGAATTGTTAAGGTCGGTTATGCAAGCCGAGGCAGGAGCAAGGAAGACGGACGCCTTTCGCTAACGTATATCACGCAGAAGGGCCTAAATCTCTTAGCAACCATGCAAGCCGATATCGACAATCTCGAGTTAGATATTCGCAGCCGGTTAGACGTATCAGAAGCCGAGACTTTGACGCGATTGTGCGATAAACTTCTAACGACAAACGAGTAGGCAATGCTACATCTGTCAACATCCATTGTTGCGTTAATCGCAATTATAGCGTTCAGCAGTACGCGACTTGCTGCTCAAGGAAAAGAAACGCCTACATATGAATATGAGGCAGTTGCCGTTACCGCATCTGGCGAACTATTTGTGCCTGCACTACCTGATAGCGCTGAGACCGAATTCATAACCGTACTGAATTCGGTGCGATCAGACCCAGCTTCGTTCCTGCCAGCAATAGACAAGTATGAGCGTTATGTAAAATCGTTTACGAAGGACAAAAAGGCGTTAGAGAAAGCACTGCGTGAAATCCGCAAGCGCCTTAAAAGCCAGAGCCCCCTTCTGCCCCTTGCCACAAGTCCTGTGTTGCAAGGTGCTGCCGACGACCACATTGGTGATATGGCCAGCTCGGGCATTATGGGGCACATCGGTAGCGATGGCTCAGACCCATTAAAACGCGTGCGGCGATTTGGCTCGTTTATTTACCTTGGCGAGTGTATTACGCTCGGTTACCTACGAGCAGATCTTATGGTGGCGTCGATGCTGGTAGACGAAGGCACTCCCGATAGAGGACATCGCGAGAATCTTCTCAAGCCAGAATACACACACATAGGTGTGGGCATCGGGTCGCACCCATCACTGCGCATTGCTGCCGTTGTTGACCTGGGCGCGAATTAGTACACCTTGGCGGACGCTGTCATTGTTTTCTCAAATTATGTACACATCTTCACGCACGACATCTGCACCAAGAGTCGTACGCGCAATCTTCAAAGCGGAATGTTGCCGTGTTTTTTCCACGGATTTGTATCCGTTTTTGTGCGCAGCGTTTTTAGTGCGGCGATGAGCTCGCGACGTGTGTTTTGCGGCTCGATTACATCGTCGACAAATCCACGCTCTGCAGCTTCGTAAGGATTAGCGAACTGTTCGTTGTAGTCGTCTTGAAGTTCTTTTAGTCGGGTACCCTTGTCTTTAGAAGCATCGAGTTCTTTGCGATAAAGAATTTCGACGGCTCCCTTTGCACCCATCACTGCAATTTCTGCCGTTGGCCACGCTACGTTGTAGTCGCCACGTATATGCTTCGAGCTCATGACGTCGTATGCGCCGCCGTAGGCCTTGCGTGTAATGACTGTGAGTTTGGGTACGGTAGCTTCGCAGAATGCGTATAGCAACTTCGCTCCGTGACGAATAATGCCACGCCATTCCTGATCGGTGCCGGGCAGAAAGCCAGGCACATCTTCGAACACTACGATTGGGATGTTGAACGCATCGCAGAATCGGACAAAGCGCGCGCCTTTTACAGAGCTGTTAATGTCGAGTACGCCTGCGAGCGATGCGGGCTGGTTAGCAACAATTCCGACAGGCATGCCATCGAGTGTTGCAAAACCAACAACAATGTTTGTTGCATACGCTGCATGAACTTCGAAGAAGTCGGCTTCGTCTACAACGTGTTTAATAACTTCTTTTATATCGTACGGCTGATTAGGATTTGAAGGAATGATCCGACGCAACTCGTCGCATAGCCGTTGGGGATCGTCGGTGGTCGGACGTACCGGTGGTTGTTGTCTGTTGTTTAGAGGTAGATACGTCGTGAGTTTGCGCACGGCAAGCAGGCACTCTACTTCGTTGTCCATCGCAAAGTGCGAAACACCACTTCGTTCTGAATGTGTGTCTGCACCACCAAGTTCTTCGAAGGTTACTTCTTCGTGCGTAACAGTCTTTACAACCTCTGGACCCGTTACAAACATGTACGATGTGCCCTTGGTCATAAACACAAAGTCTGTAAGCGCTGGCGAATACACTGCACCACCCGCACATGGCCCGAGTACAACACTTATTTGCGGAACAACGCCACTCGCCATGGTATTACGCAGGAAGATGTCTGCGTAGCCCCCTAGCGAAACGACCCCTTCCTGAATTCGTGCGCCACCAGAATCGTTTAGTCCGATTACAGGCGCGCCGATCTTCATTGCAAGGTCCATGATCTTGCAGATTTTCTCTGCATGAACCTCCGAGAGCGACCCGCCAAAGACTGTAAAGTCCTGCGAGAACACACACACAATACGTCCCTGTATCGTGCCTGTGCCCGTAACAACGCCATCGCCGAGTGGACGCTGTTTTTCCATGCCGAATTTTGTCGACCTGTGTCGCGCAAGCATATCGGTCTCGCGGAACGACCCTTCGTCCAGCAATACCTCAAGGCGCTCACGTGCCGTAAGCTTCCCTTTTGCGTGCTGGGCATCGATGCGGGCTTGTCCGCCACCCAATAATGCTTCGGCCTTAAGGGCGCTTAGCTGATCTATACGATGTTTCAAACTGTCTCCATAGAGTCGACAGCGAAAATAGGCAGTAATTTTGCCAGCTATGAATCATCGCATCCTCTTAATGTGCTCAGGCCTGTTCCTGATGTTCTCTGTCTTCAGCACTGTCATCTTCTTTGGGGGCTATTTCAACGATGCCGAGGGTGCAGACAAAAACGGAATTCTCGGACTCGTCTGCTTTGCTCTTACGGGAATTGTGTTCGCACTTGCAATGCGGTTGCGTAAGCGCGCGCACAGACGTATCGACAACGAGATAGAGCGCGAGATGCGTGACCACGGCTTCGTCGAAGCGTCGCAACTCGGGAACGTACTTGGCATGTCGCTCGATGAGACCCGCGACGTGCTCGACAAACTTTCAGGCGCGCGCAAATGGCGTTGCGAAGAGTCAGAAGGCTACAACGCCCGTTACTACCCACAGTAATACGTGGCGCTGAAAGCACTACTGTGAACTGTAATACATGGCTCTGAACGCCCGTAACGTTATCGTCATCATACCTGCATTAAACGAGGTCGAGTCTGTGGGCTTGGTTGTCGATGCAATGCCCGCTTTTATAGACCACATCATTGTTGTAGATAACGGAAGCACCGATGCAACAGCAGATGTCGCTCGTTCGCGCGGCGCACATGTGTGTGTGGAACCGAGGCGTGGGTACGGACAGGCCTGCCTTTCGGGTATTGCGTACGCGGAGCATCTGCTTCCAGATATCATCGTTTTTGCCGATGCAGACTTCAGTGACAACCCTCTCGACATTATTCGTATTGTAACTCCTGTTAGTATCGATGAGGCCGACATGGTAATTGGGTCGCGGGTAAGGGGCTCTCGCGAACGGGGCTCTCTCACTCCGCAGCAAGTGTTTGGCAATTGGCTAGCAACACGTCTGATACGTCTGTTCTGGCGTGAACGCTTCACCGATCTTGGTCCGTTGCGCGCCATTCGATGGACTGTGCTTCGGCAATTGAACATGCAGGACACCACGTACGGCTGGACCGTCGAAATGCAGATTAAAGCAGCCCGTATGCGTGTGCGCTGCCTAGAAGTACCTGTAGACTACCGACGCCGCATTGGCACATCGAAGATTTCGGGCACGTTCAAAGGCACAGTTCTAGCAGGCACAAAAATTCTCAGTACGATTGCGCGCAATGTCTTCAGATAAGAAATCATCATCTGTTGCTCTACTCTTGTGCACTCTGCTCGCAGCCGGATGCGCCGCAATACACTTCGATGTGTTTGGCAATTTAGTGGCGTCTGCCGTTTACATGTGGCCCTGCATGTCTGTCGTGTGGCTCTGCATTGCATGGATTCTTTTACGCACGCGGCCAATTATAAAAAAGCCTACAATTATTGTCATGACCTGTCTGGCAGTTGGCGCACATGCATTCGTGCTTATGCCTTCGGGTGTGTTAAGTGGCGATTTGCATCGGTATCAGTGGGACGGCAGAGTTATTAATGCCGGCATCGACCCCTATGCCTATCCGCCGAATGCTACAGAGGTCGCTCATCTGCATGAGAACAACTCGCTGTCGAGACTAACATTCTCTCATCTGCGCACTATTTACCCTCCAGCTGCAGAATACTTCTTTGCTCTCTCCACAGCAGTTGCGCCGTACGGAATAGGCTGGAAGATTCCCTCTCTTCTGGCAATAGCCGCCTCTTGTTGGGCACTTGTGACCCTTTTACGGGGCATGGGGCGCAGAGCCGAGGGGGCTCTTGCGTTTGCGCTTAGTCCGGTCCTCCTGCTCCAAGGCACCATGGACGTACACATAGACGTTGTGATGGTAGCGTTTGCCTTGTGGTCTCTTGTGGCATGGCGCAAAGGCTTGTGGGTTGTAAGCGGTCTATTGCTAGGCATAGCGGTAGGAGTAAAAATTCTTCCGCTACTCTTCCTGCCGTGGTTACTGCGCGATGCATCTATCAAGAAGCGGGTGTGGTTTGTACTAACGATGCTGGCAACGCTACTTGCAATCTACGCTCCGTTTCTAACGGTGCATGTTGTAGAGAGTCTCGCAGATTTTTCTACACGCTTTGCAGCGAATAGTCTTTTAGGCACATTACTCGTGCAGTTTCTTCCTGTGCCAGTTGCGCGCATTTCATTGCTCGTATTGTTTGTTGCGTCGTTAGCGTGGCTATGGTTTAGAAGAACCGAGCCCCTTACCGCAATGTCTTGCGCATTTCTGTTTTTGCTTGTGTTCTCGCCTATCGTCCACCCCTGGTATCTCATCATGCTTGTTGCACTTGGTGTTGTGATACCGATGCGTTCGATTCTGGTTTTTGCAACAACCATTGCTGTTTGTGGTGCACCCATTTTAGCATATAGCAGAGGCGGAGTGTGGTTTGAACACCCCGCCTTGCTAATTGTCGAATATGTGGCCGTGTTTGCGGCTTTTGTTATTGACGTACGACGCGGTACGCCGTTGTCTGCTGTCCGCTCCGAATCGTAACAGTGTACGTGCCAACAGAGAATGATGCGAGATCGAGCGCAACGTGTTCATCTGCGTGTGTGCCTGTGTACATCACGATACCAAGATTGTTTACAATAGCAATTTCGCATTCGCCCACGAGACCGCGAATGTTGAGATTGCTTTGTGTTGGATTAGGATAGACACTAATACCTGCAAACACACCTGGGTCGGTTACATCCGTTGTACCGTGCAGATACGCATCGGAAGCACGCGAACATCCACCGGTGTCCATAATGCGCACCTGATAGAGTCCATCAAGCGTTAGTGGTACCTCCGTTGAGGTTGCGCCCGGAATTGCTACACCTTCGCGGAACCACTGGTAGAGATAAGCAACAGCGTCGGTCACAAGCTTATTGCCTTGCTTAGTGATTGATGGCTTGTCGAGTCCTGGACGTACAGTAACGCGAATTGTGTCGGAGCTCTTCTGGCAGTCATATCGGTCACGAATAGCCACCAATAACGTGTGCTCACCAAGAGGCAGTGTACCAAGCCGGAATTTACTGCTGCCGTTATTCGTGGCTACGCCGTCGACATACCACAGATACGATGGGTAAGCCCCTGGTGCAAAGATGGTAGAGTCTTGTCCTTCACAGATGTTCAGCGTCTTTAGGGCTGGACGTAATCGAGTGTTCGGGCCACATTCAAGTGCTGCTACAAAACCATCGCTATAACGTTCGCCAACGATGGTAATGCCGCTGAAGTTTGCTGATGCGTCGAATACACCAGCTGCATACGGAACGTTGTCTATGCCTATTGCAATGCCGCGAATTTCATCGGCGTGCGGACCACCAGCTTCGCGTATCCATTCGAGCGAGCCATCGCTTTCACAGCGTGCGATAAATGCATCGCGTTCGCCAAATGGTTCAAGAACGGTTTGGTCGAAAATCGACGCGCTGTCGTAGTAGCCCCCTATGTAGATGCCCCCTTGCTTGTCAGCAAAAACACAGGTAGCTACTTCGCCGTACACACCACCCCACTTCTTTACGAAGTCAATCTTTCCATCTTTTGCAAAACGTGTAAGGAACACGTCGGTTTCGAACTCACCATTCGCGTTTACAACCTGCGTGTCGAAGTTCGTTGCGCCAGAAAATGAACCTGTTACAACAAGCTTGCCATCTCTATCAACTGCTCCTGCAATGTTGTTATCGGGTTTGCCCGAGCCAATTCTTTTAGCCCAAATCGAACCACCGTTTGCATTCAAAGCCCAAACGAAGTAATCGGTGGTTGAGCCGAAGGCAGTGAGAGACGGCAAGAGAGGAAAATCTGCCTGACCTGCGAATATGCCTGTTGTGTAGATACGATCGCCGTTCGGTGATACGCTAATCGAACGGACGTGACCCACCTGAGGACCACCTGAGGCAGCGAGCCACGTAACCTCACCCGCCGAAGTCAACTTCACAACGAAGGCATCGGCCTTACCCTGGCTAACATGTTCCTTTGATTGAAACTTTCCGATTCCGCCAACACCACCGCCCATGTACACATTACCAAGCGAGTCGACTGCCAGATAAGGCGAGTTTTCGTCGTAGTCAGCAGAACCAAACGATTTTGCCCAGATCGAAGCACCGTTTTTATCATATTTCGCGACAAACATGTCCGAAGAGCTGCCTTCCGAAAGAACAATCCAGGGTCCGATCTGTGCCGAATCGATGAAGGAACCGGCCACATAAATGTTGCCTTGGTTGTCTACAACAACAGAGCGCGATTCATCTGCATCGAGTCCACCAAGCGCTCCCGCTGTACGCGGCACACCAGCTTTTGTAAAGCTTGCGGTAAAGGCATCGTATTGAAATATGCCTGGAATTTTTATTCCGCCGGGTCCTCCGATGTTTAGTGAATCGGAGAATGTACCCGCTACGTGCAACACATTCGCGCTTGAGATGGCAAGTGCGTTTACTTCATCGGTTTGCGGACCGGTAAGAGGCACCACCCATTTCCAAATTGGTTGAGCACTCAATGTCATGCTGGTCAATACGGCGATGGTTAGGACTACGGATAGCTTCATAATACCCTTCTGTCAATCTGTGATAAGACCGCGGCCACTTTTATGAATTTTCCCTTGCGCCTCTAAGTCAACGATGATGGCGTCGAGAATACCATTGATGAACGTGCCGCTTTTGTCTGTTGAATATCGTTTTGCGAGTTCGATGACTTCGTTAATCGTAACCTTCACAGGAATATCGGAGCAAGCCGTTAACTCCGCTACGGCCAAGTGCATGAGCACACGATCGATAAGAGCTATGCGCTCGACTTCCCAGTTCGTGGCATGACTTTCAATGAGTGTAGAGCTAGACTCCCTGTAATCTCTGGCAGCACCTAACACCGTTGTGGCGTATGTGAGGTCTTCTTCAGCCCATACGATTGGTACATCGGCATCCATCTCAAACACCTCATCTGGCTTTAGAATACGCTGAAGATCGGCGGGGTTCTCAACGCTGTCGAAGGTGAATTGCCTATAAAAGATGTGCGGGAAGGCAACATCTAGCGAAACTTCGCCATCGGATGTTGCAACCAGTATCTGAAGCACTTTCTCACGAGCAAGATGCCGTGATCCGCGCAGACTGCGCTGTTGACTAACTGGAAATTTGTCTGGTGGTGGTTGAGCCACGTAGTATCCTAAATCCCACGAATCATGGGAGTGCCGACGTAGTTACCATGCACGTGTCGCACCTTACTTATGCGGTCTTCGGCAATGGCATTCGAAGCTTCAATCGTAAGAATTGATCTGTCTCTAGCAGTTACTAGAATGTTCATTGTGATGTCGTAGATACCTTCCGCCTGACGCATTACCTTTTCACGATGATAGCCTTCTACCTCGGATGCAACATTCATCAAACCGCCCGAATTAACAACGTAGTCTGGCGCATATACGATGTTACGTTCCTTCAGCATTCTAGCGTGTTTCTGTTCGACCTTTAACTGGTTATTGGCACCACCACAAACAATAGCACATGAAAGCAGTGGGATTGTATCGTCGTCTAAGATCGCACCCAATGCATTCGGCGAGAAAATGTCGCATTCAGTTGTGAACACTTCGTCGGGCCGGATTACCTGTGCTCCAGTTTCTGTTGCAACGGCACGAGCCTTCTCGTCATAGATGTCAGTCACAAAAACAATGGCACCATCTTTAGTCAAATGTTTTACTAAGTACGAAGCAACGTTGCCCGCACCTTGCACAACAACGCGTTTACCTGCGAGCGTGTCGGAGCCCCATGTGAAATTGGCTGCAGCCTTCATGCCCGAGTAAACGCCTAGTGCCGTGACTGGCGAAGGGTCACCCGATCCGCCATGTCCACCAACACCGGTTACAAACTTCGTCTCCATACGAATCCACTCCATATCATGTACGCTCGTGCCAACGTCTTCGGCAGTGATATACCTGCCTCGAAGAGAGTCGACGAAACGTCCATACGACCTGAACAACGCCTCAGATTTTTCCAGTCTGGCGTCTCCGATAATAACGGCTTTGCCGCCGCCAAGATTGACTCCGCTGACGGCTGCTTTATACGTCATTCCGCGTGATAGCCGTAACGCATCTACAACGGCATCTTCGTCGCTCGCGTACTTCCACATGCGCGTACCGCCAAGAGCGGGACCAAGAGAGGTATCATGAATAGCAACGATGGCCCGAAGACCTGTTACAGGGTCTGAGCAAAGGACCACTTGTTCGTGGCCCATAGATTGAAGCTGGTCGAAGAACTGCATAGACAGGCAAGATACGGAAAAGGGTCAACGCCTTTTTCAAACGAAGACGGGGACGTTGCCTAAGGCAACGTCCCCGTCGATTAATTATGCGTTGAGGGGCGTCTTAGATTCCGTTAAGGGCTGTCTTGACGCCGTTGAGGGCCGTTTTAGAAGCCGAGTCGGAAGTGATAACACAAGCCGAACGACAACGAGACGATATTCGGATTAAGCGATTCCTGGGGTTCTGTGCGACGTACCAGGTTGATATCATCAGGATCGATTGGGTATGAGCCTTCGTAGTTGCGGAAATCATCAAACAGACCAGAAAGTGAATACCCAGCCTGGAATACCACATTCAGTCGACCAAAATCTGTCGTTACAACCGGAATCGAACCACCAATGCGAACCTCTGTCATAGAGGCAATGTATTGAGCTGGGTTGTAGCTAGGCGAATTTGGACTTGTTGGACTGAAAACTGTGGTATCCGATTTACCCGTTCTTTTCTGCACGTTAAACGTGCCAACAACCGATGCAGCAGAGTCGAGAAGTGTGCGGGTGGAATTCCCGTTCGGCATTCCAAAGTTCATACCAATGACAAAGCCACCGAGGTTAAAGTGAGGAAACACATTAAAGTATGAGTACCTGGCAACCATAGTCGCAGAGTCTGACTGATCGTTTTCTCGTCTGAGTTGATAGCCATAGTTAGCAAGACCGAAATCGAGTCCGAAGCCAACATTTGAATGTTTGCCAAAAGGCACTAGAATCGACGCACCAAAATCTGGAGGCAGGTTAAAAACTACCCCTGTCTTCCAGCCTTCTGCAACGTTTGTCTTAAGACTTCCCTTTGCCATAAGGTAGGGTCCGACATACAAGCTGTACTCATCTGCACGGGTTTTCTTTTTGCCAGACTCAATAGAAGCCATGGTACTATCGGTTGGGCTAGTGCTGGTTGTACTGCTGCTTGAACGATCAGAACTTGCTTTGCCGCCCGTTGCGAGGTCGAGACCAACACTAAAGATGAACGGATACCCCAACGCGGCTCGCCCGGCGAAACCATCACTAAAGTGGTAGCGCATACCTACTTGAGCACCAAAACCAAAACCACTTGTATATGCAGCTGCGAGACCCGCAAATGGGTCTATTTCCTTACCGTCTTGCTCGAACGTCACATTCCAGTTGAAATAGCCAAGACCAGCCTTAACCCATGGGTCAAACTTCTTATTAGGACTAAAGTGATACGTTGCTGATGCAAGTGCAGAAATGAATGTGTACTTGGTTACAGGAAATGAACCACCAGTAACACCAGGCGATTCGATACTGAAATTAGAGTAGCCCAGGTCTAATGCTGCACCCCAACCATCATCAATAGCATACTCACCCGCAAGGCCAAATCCAATCGAAGTACCGAGTCCAGATAGACCTATCGTTGGACCTACCCACAAGCGCTCGGGTACGTATTGTGCCGAAGCACTAGAGAGAATGGCAACTAGTGCCATAATTCGTAGAACAAATTTCATGCACTGCACCTTGCATTATAAATGAAAATAGATTTTGACGTGACGAACTGTAGATAGTATCTGAGCAAACATAAAAAAGAAAAGGGGCTCTCGGTTGAGAGCCCCTTGCTGATGATCACATTAGATGGAGACGTTCAGGTCTCAGTAGCGATCGCGGTTGAAGCGTGGACGCTCATCACGTGGACGAGCTTCGTTTACTACGAGCGGACGACCAGCTAGTGGACGGCCGTTCATTGCATCAATGGCGCGATTTGCAGCGTCGCCATCAGCCATTTCAACGAATCCGAATCCGCGGCTACGACCCGTGAACTTATCCTTCACGACCGATGCGGATGAAACTGCGCCAAATTCTTCGAACGATTGACGCAATTCAGCATCGCCGAAGGTGTATGGCAGATTGCCAACATAGATATTCATACAACTTTTCCTTACACGAGCCAGTTTCCAACACCGAAGATCATTGAACTATTTCGACTTGGCGTCATCTTCGCAACGGCTCGCCCCATGCGAGATGACGCAAGATAAAGAGTTTTCCACATCTACAACCAATTTTTGTCTATGAGCTTTTATTAACCTAACGACGAGCTTCTGTCAGGTTCATGCCAACCTGCTCCCAATTCACCACATTCCACCACGCGGCAATGTATTCGGCGCGACGATTCTGGTACTTCAGATAGTAGGCATGTTCCCATACATCCAATCCAAGGATGGGCACGGTATCCCAAGCGGAGAGCTTGTGCTGGTTCTCAGCCTGCAACACGACTAGGCGCTGGTCAGACCTCCTATAATGCAACAAAGCCCAGCCACTGCCTTCTACGGCGGCTGCGGCGGCACTGAACTGTTTGCGAAATGCATCGTCAGAACCAAAACACTCGGTTATAGATTCGGCAAGAGCCCCTTTCGCAGAACCCCCTCCACCATTGCCAGGTGGCGCCATAATCTTCCAAAACATCGAATGCAAAAAGTGTCCACCCCCGTGAAACGCTGCCTGCTTCGACCAGTGCTGGATATACGCATAGTCGTTTGCCTCGCGCGCCTTAGAGAGCTCCTCTTCAGCTTTATTTAGTCCGACCACATACCCAGCATGATGCTTTCTATGATGCAGCTCCATTGTCTGTGCATCGATATATGGTTCGAGTGCCGCAGGCGGGTATGGCAATGATGGCAGAATATGGGGCTGGAACGGTAAGGGGCTACGGGGAAGGGGGGTTGCAGACGCAAGGGGCTGCAACGATGAAGGGGTTACTGCAAGGAGTGATCCGACTGCAGCAGTTTTGAGGAATGATCGACGGTTGTTCATAGAAGGTCTCGACGTTAAATGAATATCGGACTACAACATGCACATAGATGACTAAACGATTCGCACGTTCCTAACACAAAGGCTTCGTTCAACTACTTAACACAACTACACGAGGCTATGATGAAGGGATTTATTGCGATTGCGCTTTGCGCAATGTTGATGGTGCCGCTCGTTGCAACTGCTGGTGACGGACATCATAACCGCAAAGCAAACAAGGGTCAGAAGATTCACAAGATGGGCAAAGAGCTAAATCTTTCTGATGATCAGAAAACACAACTAAAAGCAATTCACGAAGGCACGCGTGATCAACGCAAAGCAATCAAAGAATTGCCGGAAGCAGATCGTAAAGCAGCAGCGCAGAAACTGCGCGAAGAAACAAAGGCAAAATCTGCATCTGTGTTAACAGCAGAACAACGTCAGAAGCTCGACGAAATGAAAGCCGCGCACAAAGCGAAGAAGAAGTAACTACTGCTCGCCTCTCAGATAACGTTCTGCTTCTAGAACGTCTTCTGTACTTCCGATAAAACATGGCACGCGTTGATGCAGAGATTCAGGCTGAATCTCTAATATTCGGCGCGTGCCGTTTGTTGCGCGGCCGCCTGCTTGTTCGACGATGAATGCCATAGGGTTTACTTCGTACTGCAACCGCAGCTTTCCGTTCGGAGCAGATGCATCGGATGGGTACATAAAGATGCCACCGTAGTGTAGCGTGCGATGGATGTCGGCAACCATCGTGCCGACGTAGCGAAGAGAGTACGGACGTGTTCCGTCTTCGGCAGGCTGCAGCAGATGCGTTACATATGCTCGCATACCCCGATCCCATTTATAGGCATTGCCACTATTAACCGAGTATATCTTTCCGCGAGACGGTATGCATATTTTTTCGTACGTAAGTAGAAACTCTCCAATCGTTGGATCGAATGTAAAAACATCGACGCCCTTGCCCGTGGTATATACGAGCTGTGTGCTCGAGCCATACATCGCATATCCTGCACATACCTGCTTGTATCCGGGCTGCAACACATCGGCAAGTGTACCCGGGGTTTCGAGCGTGGGATCGAGTCTCTTGTAAATCGAGAAGATTGTTCCGATGGATACGTTCACATCGATGTTCGAAGAACCATCGAGAGGATCGAACACAAGTATGTATTTGCCTTTGTGATACTGATCTGGAATCGGCATTAAGTCTTCGCATTCTTCAGATGCCATCACACATAGATGTCCACCGTGATCCATTGCGCGAAAGATTACTTCGTTTGCATGGATATCAAGCCGCTTTACGCGTTCGCCATGTATGTTAACATCATCGGTCATTCCCAGAACGTCATTCAGACCCGCCCTGCGTACATCACGTGCAAGTATTCGTAACGCAAGTGTGAAGTCGCGCAACAGTCGCGAGAATTCGCCGGTGGCTTCGGGGTGAAGAGCGCCTTCCTCAGAGATGTGACGCTCAATAGTGATGAGTTTGGAAGTACTTAGAAAGGGCATTAAGACTTTTTGTCCTCGTCGTAACGCACTGCAAGTACTGGACAAGGGGCTTTGCGTAGTACACGCTCTGTAGTGCTTCCAAACAGAAAGTGCTCAAGACCACTACGCCCGTGTGTCCCCATACTGATGATGCTAATCTTCTGCTCTTTGGCGTACGCACATATCTCATCCGATGCACGCCCCATGCGAACAGCAGTAACAACGTTAAAGCCCTCGGCTTTCAACTTGCCAGCTAGTTCCTCCATCTCCTTCGTAGAAGCGTCTTTAAGCTCTTGTTCGATGTCGGCAAAACCAACTTGTGCGTAGCTCCAGTCGGCAGGGTAGACTACAGGCTCGACAATGTGAATGAGATGAAGCGTTGAGTTTGTTGCCCGCGCCAACTCTTTGGCGTAGGACAGCGCCTGACCTGCATTGTCAGAAAAGTCAGTCGGGACGAGTAGTGAAGCGACGGTGAACATTGCTTTTTCGTAGGTTGTGGGAGTACGCCCGCAATGTAGCAAACCCCTCCCAAACATAGTTCGGTTATGAATTTGAATGCTCAATATTTATCTCGTGTCATTTCAAGCGTCTGCATACTGTTACTTGCGACTACACTCCACGCTCAAAGCTCAACACAGGCCGGATGGACTGCGCTCGTCCAGAACGACGACGCACTAGCTGAGCAACAATTCCAGACGTCGTTAAAGGACTCGCCAACCGACGCAAGGGCCTGGTTCGGTCTTAGCTATACCCAGGACATGCGATCTGATGGGAATTCATGGGATTCGTTTCGTTCGGGCTTGCGACACGTTCCCGACGCAAACCCTTATCTGTACGCATCAATCTTAACAAGTCGCATGCGGACGCAGGCTGGGGCGTACGACAAGCTGATTGAGGTGTGGAAAGAGGTTGTGCAGAATCCAGACTCACTTGGTATACTCCGCGCTATGGCATACGAGAATCTTGCAGGGCTCTATGAGCAGAAGGGCGACGTAGAACAGTCTAAGCAATGGAGCGATAAGATCGGGGCAATATCAACATGGCGTCTGATTGGTCCGTTCGACAATATCTCCGGTTCCGGCTTCGAACGAAGGTTCGACCCCGAGATAGAAGACGAGCCTGAGTCGTCGTATGAGGGCGAGAGCGGACGCCGTGTGCGTTGGACAGAACCTCAGGTAATTCGGAACGACCGTTGGGTTGACTTGACGCGATACTTTCCAACGGTACAGGGAGTGTTTTATGCAACCACCTACATACGCATACTCAAGACACAACGGGTACACCTGCGTTTAGGTACGTCAGGCTCGTTCAAGGTGTTTGTTGATACAACTCTTGTCAACCAAAAATTCGACGAACTCAACAACGATCTAGACACCTACATTTCGGCGATTACGCTAAACGAAGGCTGGCATAGAATTCTTGTAAAGTGCGGTGCTTCAGAGATCACGCGCTGCAATTTTCTCTTGCGCATAACAGACGAGCATGGAATTGCGATTCCAGACATGCAGACGTCGACACAACCGCAAAAGACAACGCCGAATGCTCTGAATGTTGCTCAGGTCGAGAATCCGTTTATAAAATTTTTCACCGATGCAATTACTCGTAATCCAGACCATCTCGAGAACTATTTATTTCTTGCTGAGTGTTATTTGCGAAACGACCATGCAACAGAAGCAGAAGCAATTCTGCGAAAAGCATTAAAGGGCCGCGAGAATTCTATAGTCATCCTTAATCTTCTCTCAGAAGCCTATCAAAGAAGCGACAAGGCCGACGAGTCGCTTACAACGTTCGTTCAGATGTCGACGTTGCGTCCAGACCTTGCACGGTCGTTAATCTACTCCTACTATACTGCGATGTCTGCCAATCGTACCGACGATGCAGAACTCATACTTCCTAAGATCGAGCGGGCACTACCGCTTTCGATCGCCTACTTCGAGGCAGCTATTGCAATGGCGGCCAAGAGAGGCCGCCTACAAGAGCAGAACGATTTGCAAGTGCGAGCCTTTGATCACCATCCCGAATATGTACAGTTTGCACTCTCAAATATATTGATGGCTAAGGCTGCCAATAAGCGCGAAGCAACGTTTACCATAATCAAAGCTCATTTAGATAAGAATTATTCTGCGCAGGGACTTGCCGTACTCGCGTCGTTATATCAGGATGCTGGTCGGATGATTGAGTGGCGTAAGACCTACGATAGAATGTTAGAACTCGACCCTGATGTTGCTGATTATTATATCGCAATGGCTCGCGTTTATGCAGATGCAAAAGATTACAACACCGCATTAAATCATGTGCAGTCAGCACTCGAGATTTCGCCCGCGTCGTCCTATTATTGGACGCTGGCAGCTACACTTCATCGAGCAAAGTCAGACGTCGCAAGAGCTACCAATGCGTATGAACGCGCACTCGAAGCAGATCCCGCCAACTTTACTGCACGTGTTGCACTGCGCGACGTTACCGGTAGACGCTCGCCGTTCGAATTCATGCCTTCTGCCAATGTTGACAGCCTTATTGCAAAGGCGCCTTCTGCAGTTGCCTATCCAGAAGCGTCTTCTGTAGTGCTCTACGAAGGCACGAGGCGTGTAGTCTACAATGGCAGTCGCTGTGCTGTTATGCGTGAATTACTCGTACGCGTATTAACAACAAACGGCATCGACGACTATAAAGAATACTACATGCGTTATGCTGGAGACGGAGAGCTGATCATAGAGAAAGCTGTGGTGATAAAAGGGGGCGGTAAAGAGATTGCAGCGGACCAGAGTGCAAGCCTTCTTGTTTTCAAGTCGCTCGAGCCAGGTGACTTTGTCTACATCCGAACACGTGTTCGCGAGGCGCGAGTTGGACGTCTAGCAAGACATTTCTGGGATGAATTCGCCTTTAATGCTTTTGTACCTGTATTGAATTCTGTGTACAGCCTACTGCTACCCGAAGGCACACCGCTTCGTTGGCTCCTAACAAACATGGAGCAATCTCCAACAACATCACCAACACAATACGGAACGCTGTATACATGGCAGATGAACAATCAGCAAGCAATCGAGTTCGAAGAAGGTATGCCGCCATTCGAAGTTGTTGCAAAGCGCCTACAGCTAACGTCGCTCGAAGGTTGGGATGAGGTCGTACGCTGGTATGACGAGATTGCACGGACAAAAACTCGCTCATCGATAGAAATAGTTGAGATTGTCGATTCTCTCTTTCCACGAAGTCAAACGTTTTCAGATCGTGCAGTCCTAGATGGCGTTTATCGCTTTGTTACCTCTCAAATCAGATACAGCAACGTTCCTTTTCGACAGTCGGGCATCGTTCCTCAGAAGGCACGGAAAGTTCTTGTTTCTAGAATTGGTGACTGTAAAGATGTTGCTACGCTTTGCATTGCAATGCTTGCGGAACGCAACATCCGAGCATGGCACGTACTTGTCGAAACGCGTACGTCAGCATTGTTACCCGCTCGACTTCCATCAATTCCATTCGATCATGCAATTGTTGCTGTAGAGCTCGATAATGCAATGCAATTCTTCGACCTTACTGCAGACAACGTGCCGTCAGGCAGTCTGCCATTTGCAGATCTCGACGCCTTCGCATTGCCCATCAAAGATCGATGGAAAGAGCCAATTCGTCTTTCGAGAAAATTGTTTACCCCAAGCAATGTGTATGTCGAGACTGAAATATCTATTAAAGACGATGCCTCGGCAATGATTAATCAACACTTCACACACACTGGCGCACGCACAGAGTTTTTTAGAACGGCATGGAAAGGTCTCTCAGACAAAGAGCGAGCAAAACAATTACGCGAAGGGCTATCACAAGACATCGGTGAAGTTTTTCTCGAAGACTTCCACGTAGACGACCTCGACAGTCTTACGTCTACACTCTCGTACAACATGCGCTACACAGCACCGAGTTATGTAGTCGAAGCAGGAGAATTCAGGATTGTGCGCGTGCCGTGGTACGATGGATTTCATCCAGACCCTGCACTTTCTTACGACGATCGCATACATCCCTATGAGTTCGATGTACAGCGAGACACGGTTACAGAGCGCATACGTATTGCAATACCTCTAGGGTATGTGCAGTCCGGACTCCAGCCTACCGCAACACACATACATCCTGCTGCCGACGTAACGTTTACTTCATCACTCAAAGGTTCTCAACTAGAACTCACCCGTCGCAGTATTGCAAGACGTCGCTACGTCGGTGTAGACGAATACAGAGCCTACAAGACATTCTTCAACGATGTGTTGCGCGAAGACCGACGAAGTCTTCTACTTATGCCTAAGGGTACAGTCGTCAAAGCACCTAAGAAGCGACAATAGAATATGGAGTCTGTCAAGTCAGTGGAGTCTGCTGTATCAGCAGAGAATGTAAATAAAATGACCTTCGAAGGCACACAGTTCGATGCTGTTATTGCTCTCAATGGCGACGTGCCGCCACTCAGCGTTTTCGAGCAACTGGCCTACCTGCCCCTCATAGCAGCGGACGGTGCTGCAGCGTCGCTTGTGCATATCGACGTATTCCCCGAGTACGTTGTCGGCGATCTCGATTCAATCGATGCTGAGATTTTTCGTGCACTCGAAGGGATCTCAGAATTCATACTAGACTCCGATCAGAATACAAACGACTTCGAAAAGTCATTGCGATTTGCGACGGCGCAATTCTGGACACGCGTACTGGTCGTTGGTATGCATGGTGGTGATCTCGAGCATACGCTGAACAATTGGTCGGTGCTGATGAAACTAGCCCCCTCTATGCACCTTACCGTTCTCGACCGCGACCGCTACATCATCCCAATATCGACGTCCATTGGCGTGAGTGTCGAGCCCAACGAACTCATCTCACTTATTCCGCAACCGTCTGCAAGACTCACTACGTCTGGACTAATGTGGGAGCTACAAGACGAAGTCTTGAGTATGGGGCTAAGAGAAGGGGCTAGGAACATTGCTGTGAACCGGACTATCGAGATTGCCGTGCATGAGGGTTCGCTTCTCTTTTGTTGTGATGCCCGCATACCATGGTCACCTTATATTGCGCCCCCTATTTAGTGAGGATATATGCGTCGCGAAATCACCACATGGTGGAGCCCGAACATCGGAAAGAACATGGAAATTGTTGCGTACGGACACTTTGGTCCGGCACTTCTGATGTTTCCTAGTGCTGCTGCCGATTTTCTCGAATACGAGCGCTTTCATCTTATCGACGCGATCGCGCCACTCATCGAGGCGAGCAAATGCAAGGTGTACTCGATTAACAGCATTAACAGCGAAAGCTGGCTGAACGACAAAATGCATCCGCGCGACAAAATCATAAGGCATCAGCAGTACAACAACTACATCGTAGACGAAGTGGTGCCGTTCATTTTCCGCGACTGCGATGGTGCCGTATCCATTACAACGTCTGGTGTTTCGTTGGGTGCATTGCATGCAGCAAACTCGTTTTTTCGCAGACCTGATGTCTTCGAGGGCACGATTGCAATGAGCGGCATCTATGACCTTAAAGCGTATAGCAAAGGGTACTTTGACGAGGACTGCTATTTCAATTCCCCAATCGACTATTTGCCAAACCTGAACGACTCTTATTGGCTGAATCTTTTGCGGTCGAAACACAACATTCAGTTCTTAACCGGAAGCGGTCCGTACGAAGACCCAGAAGCATCTCTCGCCATTGGCCGCATCCTTGGCATGAAGAGCATTCCCCACAAGGTCGAAGTCTGGGGTACAGAATGGAAGCACGATTGGCCAACATGGCGCAAAATGCTTCCCCACGCTATCGGCAGCATGGGCTAACTGGTCGACCTAAGCGACGCAAGCACAAGACGATGTACCTCTTCGGCGGCATCGTGTAGCTCTGTTGCCGTCTCGGGTGGCAATACAGAGCAGTCATCGAGCAATCGAATCCAAAACTTAAGTACGCGCACCTGCTCATTTGCACCGAATAGTCGTTTGCGAAATACCTCGCGTGATGGTGCTGCAACGGCCTCTTCGACAGAGGCACCGGCAAGCACTCCTGCGAGAACCATGCGGTCGAGCAAGACTCCCGACCCTTTGCTGTACGCAATGCCCGCCTTGACGGTTAATACCCCCAGTAGGTAGGCTTTTTGTTGTAGTGGTGTTCCCATGGTTGTACCATGTGCGTATGGATGTCGATCGTGACATCCGTCCAACAAACTATTTTTGCTTGTCCGCGGATTAGAATATCACTCAAAAGGTATTCGGTAGTTTTGACGCAGTGTTTACCATTCTCGACATACCTGTACTCGACCTTAATGCGCCACTGCCTGAAGATGCGGGTGCGCGGACCGGACGTGTGTACGTAGAAACGTATGGCTGCGCAATGAACACCAGTGACTCCGAGATTGTGCTAAGTGTGCTTAAGCCACACGGTTACACAGTAACAGACCGTCCGGACGATGCAGATGTGATTCTAATAAACACGTGCGCAATCCGCGACAACGCCGAACGCCGAATCCACGACCGTCTTAAGCACATGAAGTTCTTCAAGAGGAAGAACCGCAATCTTGTTGTTGGTGTGCTCGGTTGTATGGCAGAACGTTTGCGTGCGTCGCTACTCGACACTCAACTAGTTGACATTGTGGTGGGTCCAGACGAATACCGCAATGTTCCTTCACTCATTGCCTCTGCAATCGAAGGCGAACGTGGCATTGCGGTGAAGCTTTCGCGCGTCGAAACGTATGCCGACATCGTTCCTCTGCGTACCGACGGAATAAGCGCATGGGTTTCGATTATGCGGGGCTGCGATAAATTCTGCACGTTTTGTGTGGTGCCGTTTACGCGCGGACGCGAACGGTCGCGTCCGCTGGCGAGTGTCGTAGACGAGGTTAAGGGGCTCTTCGACAGGGGCTTTAAGGAAATAACGCTGCTCGGACAGAATGTAAACTCGTATAGAGACGAGGCTGGGGGGTCAGATTTCTCAGACCTGCTTGCAGCTTGCGCTCGCGCCGTGCCGCAGATGCGCATACGTTATTCGACGTCGCATCCGCAGGACATGAGCGACAAACTCATCGATACCATGGCCGAACACGATGAGATCTGCAAGTATGTGCACCTACCTGTTCAATCGGGTTCTGACCGCATTCTAGAACTCATGAACCGCACGTACTCTGTTACACATTATCTCGAACGCATAGAGCGTATTCGCAAGGTGTTGCCAGGTGTTGCTCTTTCTACTGACATCATTTCGGGCTTCTGTAGCGAGTCGGAAGACGACCATCAGAAGACGATGGAGTTGATGCGCCTGGTTCGCTATGATGGCGCATACATGTATGAATACTCGCCACGCGAGAACACAAAGGCATGGAAGATGGGCGATGACGTTTTGCAAGAAACGAAATCACGACGCCTAACAGAGATCATCGAAATGCAGCGCATCATCGGCGAAGAGCTAAACGTTCTCGAAGTTGGTAAGACGCTCGGCGTACTTGTCGAAGGCAGAAGCAAGCGCTCTGCAAGCGAATGGATCGGACGCACCGACACAAACAAAAAGGTAATCTTTCCGCACGATGGTCTGGCAGGATATTCTGTGGGCGACGTTGTAAACGTAACAATCGATCGTGTGAACAGCGCCACACTATTCGGGTCACTTATAGTTGGCTAAGCGCGAGTTCGCGCGTACCATTACGGAAGCCTATACTTCGTAGTCGTCGTATTCATGCGATATCCCAACCCCGGTAGCAAGCGCACACCAATACCTGCTCCAAAGCCCCCTGTTGTGCCATACATGGCCCATATGCTAAAGTCAATGGGCAGCCCCTTAACAAGTCCAGGGTAGAGTTGCAGAATGGCCGATTGGTCGGCCTGACCGCTTACGGTTAGCGACGCGAGCAGCGAATGATTGCGGTCCCAAAACACACCCGCAGTCGGCACGATGTTCAGCGTTAGTTGCCGCACTGTTGAATCGACATTTACAAGGTTGCGTCCGCGTATTCCCGCGGCCACCGTAACGCTATGCTCATCGTCGGTGCGATACGACGCGCCAGCCATGTTGCTCATACCCATCAAATAGAACACGCGCCAGCGGTCGGTACTAGGGATATTCCATTTCATTGAATAGTACAAACCATTGTTGCCGAGCTGCACATCGGGGAAAGTAATCATGTTTATATTCGACCAGTCGCGCATGTGCAGCGTCTCGCCGAAGAATTGCGATACGTCGTCGTTCGTAAAAAGCAGGATGCCGAGCCAGTCAAACAACAGCACGTCGGCAATTGGGTCGGTGTTGTATCCGCGATAGTCTTCATTCTCTACTGCTTCGTTCAAAACGTGCATAAACATCACAGTACCGGCCGACCACCAATCAGCGCCTGCTACGCCTTGGTCGCGATACCATTCCGACAGCATACGATACGACATGCCACCACCGATGAGATGCAGTTGGTAATTCGGTATCCACTGTGCACCTGCGGGTGTAAGGTTCAGTGGCAACACCTCTGTCGTCAGCCATTTGCCCCAACCAATCTGTGAAATTGCTGCGCCCGGTGACGTCACGTTTTTCCACACATTCTCGAAGCCAATTCCGTACGGTTTCTTTAGCAGTCGCCTGTCTTTGCCGTCGAGCTGCAGAATGTCGAAACTCCCGCTTAGCACCATCTGCCATGGGTTCACAAGGGCCATACTGCCGTACTCGTGGTTCTTGTAAAAGTAGGTTGCCGAATCGTCATCAGTGGGGTAAGGGGCTGCGTTGGAAGATAGGGTGAAGGCTGTGTTGGAAGATAGGGTGAAGGCTGTGTTGGAAGATAGGGTGAAGGCTGTGTTGGACAGCGGGTAGGGGGCTGTGTTCGGCAGAGGACCGGACAACGGTTTTGCAGCACCTGCGCAGAAAAACAGTAGCAGTAAGACGTATGTAAGAAGAGCGGTTCGAAACATGGCGTGCAAAATTGCTACTTTCGCTCTCTATGGACTTCATCTTCAAGCTGCACTCCGAAATGCGATGGCTCATCCTAGCCCTCGCTGCTATCACTCTCATCAAGCTGCTCGTCTCGCTCTTTGGCAAACGAGCACTCGACAAGACCGACAACATCCTTGTGCGTACCTACGCCTTGGCGTTGTTGCTGCAATTGCTGCTTGGTCTCATGCAGTTCGTCATCCGTTGGGAAGATTATGCCGGCGACGCGCTACGGCACCGCCTCGAGCATTCGTTCCTGATGATTATAGCCATTGCAATGGCGCACATGTCGCGCCGCTGGCGGAACTCCCTCCCGCCCGTTGCCGTGCGCAACACGCTGCTGATGGTCATTGGCTCGTTGCTCATGATTATACTAGGCATTCTTATTCTGCCCGAAGCTCGCGCACTGTTCTAATCTTCAATCGTTCGCATCACTTATTATCGAATTGAAAAGCTATGACAACTTCTGTTTTCTATGCAAGACTTGTTCTTGTGATGAGCACGGTGCTCATCACCACGCTGGCCGGATGTGCCGTAGACCCACGGGCGGATGATGGCAATGCTGACGGTGATGAGGTTGGGGTTGTATCGATGGCTGTAAGCTCCAGCAATCTTGGAGCAGTACATGTTCGTTGGTGGCAGGCAAAGCCCCTTGGTTCATACATCCACTATAAACTGAACTGGAAGTCCGTTTCGCTTAGCGGTGAGCCTGCAGACTCAGGCACGCGTGAGGTATATTGGTTCGACGGTGTCCTGCATGAGTTTCCGGATGGCCACACGGAGAATGTTTTTACGGCGGACGTCTACGGATTGCAGGAGAGATTCTACTCGTTCGAGTTGGTTGTGTATCGCGATGGACAGACGGACCCTGTTTTTGTACACAGCATTCATGCTGCACCCGCCAACCGCTATGAGTTTGATATACAACGTCCGGGTGAACCAATAAGGCTTTATGAATCTGGCTCGGCGATGGGCAGTGGACTCATCATCAACCCTGCTCAGGGAGGTCCGACAACTGTGACGCGTGAAGACGCTCCATTCGGAAGCGTCCAGCTTGTGCTCTTGCCAGAGGACAGTTGGCCGGCTGGAAAGTTCGTTCTTGCCTCGGTTGTTGCTTCGCCAGAGTTCGGCACGCACATTTCTGCTGACAGAACAGCAACAACAGCAACGAGTCTTGAAGTGCCACTACACTTCGAACGAAAGTCGATTAGCCGCCAGGTAGATGCTGGCATGACTTCACTCGATGATTGGTACTCAGAGCACGGCAGAATAAACGCGATCACTTTTTCTGCTTCGGAAGGGGCTTCGATCTGGCTAACCAATGGTACCGGTGGGTCAGGATTAGGCTATGGCTTCTTCATGGAATTCGGGGAAATCAGCGGATTTACTGGAACTGATTTCCGTCAGGTGTGCCGTGTCTTCGTTGTACCAAATGCTGACGGCAGCATACTGCGTGGCACTGCGCCCAATCGTTATGTCGAACTTCACATTACGGTGGGATTCCCTGGAATTCGTTGGTCGTAACGCGTCGGCGTTTCTGATAACTAACAAGTATCTCCGTAGTTTTCCTTCCTAATGAAGGGCTGGTTCACGGAAACGTTCATATCTCATTACAGGCATTGGGCCACCAAACGGTTGTCCGATTGCACCCGCATATGCCTAATGCTATGTCTGCCTGCAATTGCCGCTGCGCAAGGCACAGCGGGCCTTTCGCCCCTTGACTGTCTTCAGACGCTTCTCCAGCGTGACCCGCAGATACGTGTGCAGCGCACGATGGTGTCTGAGAGCGAAGGCTGGGCTCGGCAGTACAGAGCACCATTTGATTTTCAGACAGCGTTCGTTGCGCAGTACGGCAAGGATCATTCGCCGGTAATATCGCCGCTGGGGATTGTGTTTCCGGATGTGGCTACCGGACAGTATCAGGTTACGTTTGGACAACAACTGGACGTTGGCGCTTCGTTGTCTGGGAATTTTGGTGTGGTGAGCACAACGATTCTTGATGGCACATCCACCGATACACGTCCGCAGAACCGCGCCATCTACAGCCTTACACTCGGTGTACCGCTATTGAAGAATCGCGGCGCCGCCACGATGCATGGTGCTCGCGAAGAAGCCTCCTTACTTGTTCTTGCAGCAAAAGCAGATTTGAAGGCGGCAACAAATGCGCGTGCAATGGATGCGCTAACGGCGTGGCTCGAGTACTGGTACTCTTCGAAACTCCATGAAATGGCAAACTCATCGTTACTAGATGCGGATACTGCAGTGAACGATGTGAGGGCGTTCTTGCACGCCGATAGAAGAACACGCTCCGACCTCGACCTTGCTAGAGCAACGTCGTTGCAGCGCAAAGCCGACCTTATAGCCGCAGCGCAACGCGTTGCAACAGCGCGATTTCTGCTTGCAGTTACACTTGGTGATTCTCTTTCCAGAGCCAGCGGCTATGAAGAGCCAACACCTCTTCAAGACCCTTCAGATACAAACCTTGCCCGCACTGTTTCTTCCAGCGATGTCCGCGCGGTTGCCGCGCGCGAGCGTCCGGATGTAATTGCATTTGCAGCACGCCGTATGGCGGCGCAGCGTGCGATAGAGGGACTGCAGAGTGGCGCAGATCCGCAGCTCGACCTGTCGCTTATGCTCGGCGCAAATGGATTTAATCTTAACACTGGCGCATCCGCCTATGTGAGTCCGTACACGCAGAACGTAACGCCATTGAACTTCGGCGTTGGCCTAACGTGGACTTTCCCCGTGCAGAACTCTGCGGCGGCTGGCACTCTGGATGTTAGAGCCGCGCAGGCAACACGCACTGAGGTGCAGTCTGCAGATCTTCTGCGGACTATTGCACTACAGACAGAGTTAGCGGTGTTTGCTTTGCGCTCTGCGGCCGAGAGGATGATTGTAGCACGTGAGGGGTTAGACCTAGCGCGACTTGTTTACGATGCCGAAGAATTTCGTATGCGCAACAACGCATCTACACTTGTAATTCTTCGCGAGATGCAGAACAACTCGATTGCTGCTGAGACTACATACTTGAGTTCAAAACGCGACTACTATCAAGCAGTGCTGCAGTTGCGATTCCTTACATCGTCGTTCGTTCGCGAAGACGGCAGAGTCCACGAAGGAGCTGCATGGCAAGGGGCTCATAACCTTGTCTACATACTTCGATGATCTTAACGAACTCATGACTGCCAAGCAGGATGTAATTGCAGCGCATACGGCGTCACTGCAGCTGGAGTCTACAACATCCGATGACGCATTTCAGAAACAGCAGCAGATTATTCAGCAGGATCAACAATTACGCGCAGCTGTACGCGCTGCGCGCGAAGCAGATCTGCAGTACAGACTTGCGACAACGGTTATTTCTCAACACGATGGCAAGGTTGTGCAATTCTCCGCAAACGTCGGTCAGCTTGTTGCAAACGGAGCGCCCATACTTATCCTCGAAGTGTATGCTGTAAGAGACAATCCTGTAGATGTGGTACTGTTTGTACCTCCGCTCGAAGGAAAGAAGATTGCGGTTGGCATGGATGTGCACGTAGTACCCTCGACTGTTACTGCAGAAGAGTCGGGATCGCTGATTGGCGACGTGTTTTACGTAAGCGAGTATCCTCTAGACCAACGCGGCATTGCAAGCCTGCTTGATAACGAAGCTCTGTCGTCGTACTTCGGCACCCAGCAAGAGCCCCCTGTTGAAGTCCGCGTGCGCTTACGTCCGAATCCGAAAAATCCGAGTGGGTTTGAATGGACGTCTGGACGTGGACCGAATGTTCGCATCACGGCGGGCATGGTGTGCACTGGTTCTATTATCGTGAAAGACCAAGCGCCTATTACGCTCGCGTTGCCATGGCTAAAGAAGAAGATGGGATCTGCCAGTGAGTGAAGCACGACCTAAGGTAAGCAACGCGGCTAGAGAGGTGAGCTACGAGCCAACGCGAAAGATTAAGGCGCGCCATGTTCGTACACCAACAGTGTACCAGATGGAAGCGGTGGAATGTGGAGCTGCATCGCTTGCAATGATACTAGGCTATTACGGCAGGGTTATTCCCCTCGAAGAACTGCGGCGGACGTGCGGTGTCTCACGTGACGGCTCTAAAGCAAGCAACATCATTCAGGCAATTATAGTCTGTACCCACTCTGGCTGTGTACCGGGAACGGCTGCCACGACATCTTCTACAATTTTATCAATAAGCTTATCAATCTAGGTGTCGAGCGTGACGGCTGCACTGCGTGGATTGGGACCACGGCACATGGAGCATTCAGCGCCAGAACGCTCGAAGTATTACGTCCAACGCTTGCAGGTTCACTCGGCATTGCAATAGCACTTAGCGGTGCCCGCAACCTTAATCGCACCACTAACCGCGTTCTCGATAACGACACGGTCTGCATTATAGACTCAATGATTCCCCGCATTATTCGGCAAGCCAAACGCGAGCTGGACAACGTCAAAAACCTCATGCAATCTGGCGCGTCGTTGCCAGATTGGGTTGCAGACTCGCTCGATGGCTACCCGTCGTTCGCCGCTGGACTTGCCATTCTCGCTAAGACCGGGCAAGGGGCTGCGCTGAATTCTTTAGCAGACTCAGTCGCACCTTCTCTCGCAGCCTCAGTCGCAACCCCCGCGTCGTTTACTACACAAGCTGTAGACCTTCAGAAACGCCTTGCACTCTACCGCACCTACGGACGCTGGTTTCCAGAACGTCAGATGCCAGAGCGGTTCGACCTCTCGGCAATCACAGGTCTTGCGTCTATCCTACGGCAAGCAACACGCGCTGTAGAAACTGACGCTCATGCGTAGCATCTCGCTAGATCATTCGCTGAGCGGATTTTCGACCACAATGTTTACCGTGCGGTTGTAGAACCGTCCTTCTGGTAAATCGTTGGTGTACGGAGAGCTTGCTTCGCCATAACCTTCTGACGTCATTTCGCCGCCCTTTAGATACGATGCGACATTCTGTGATCTTTCCATCGAGAGCTTTTTGTTAAATGCCGTTTCACCGGTACGGTCTGTGTGACCCGCAATACGGATTGTCGAAGCAAGCGACACTTTCTGCTTTAGCCTGTCGAGTAGGCGGGCTTGCTGTGGTGTGACCTTCGAACCAGAATAGTCGAAAGCTATGAGGGCATAACGATCGATTTCTTTGTCCTTGATGCGTTCGCGGCGCTTCTTTTGAATCGTAATCTGCTCGACCGTCATCGGCCTTCCTTTCGCTTCGTACTCCTGCCCGTCATTATCGCGCAGGTACAACGAGTAGTCGAGTTGGGAAGGGGCTCTTGGGACGTGTTGCTGATCGTTCTCTACATCCCAGTCGACCATGGTAGGTACAGGTCCTGCTCCCGAAAAACTTTTTAATGCTTCGCCATCCTGCGTTACGTTAACACGCCACTCCTCGAGTCCTGCTTCTGCATTGGCAAGGCCTTTGAAGCGCACGCTAGGTGGGTTTACAGAACGCGAAGTGTCTGTTGTCCATACCGGATCGAGTATGCGCAACTCATCTGATGAAATTTCTACTCGACGATTTTCATCGATACCGTCCTGCTCATCTTCGTTTGAAGTGACGGACGGAAGACCACGTCCCTCGACCTTGATGCGGTCTTTGTTTATCGACCACACTTCTACAAGATACTGTCGTACTACCTCGGCTCGAGGTACCGAGATTTCTTGTTGCCCGCTTGCATCAGCCCCTTTACCTGCATGATATCCCGTTAGAGTAATGGTTGCGTTGGGCATCTCAGTCATGCGTAGACCAACGATGTTCAGCAAATCGTGATACGTCTCTAGCATGCTTGCATCGTGCAGGTCGAGTTCGCGAAAAGTCTGTACTGACGACTTCGATCGGCGCGTGTAGCGTGCTGGAATAACTGAAGAGCCGTCGTCGAAAAACACAAACGGAAGAATGGGCTTCATGCGAGTGGAGAGGAATTCTTCGACGCGCATGGTGAAACGCGGACGTTCTGTGCCATCGGCTTCGAGTCCGACTGCAGAAATCTCGCCACTAAGAAACTTATTTGAAGTCATCACGGGGCGGACTTCGGGCGGACTGTATGCGAGCGTAACACCAACGCGCAGTCTGTTCACCTTCCACGATAAACTGTCATTGATGTCAGAGAAGCCATAAGAGAACATAGCTTCTGGAATCAAATACCAGGTGTGGTTGGCATCGAGTGGAATGTCATACGAAACACCAAGCGTGAGGGCGGGCAGGAGCGTTCTTGCTCCGAGGATATCACCCGTGTCATTAAGGCGAGTACGTTCGCCATTCTCAAACGTCCCTACTGCAGGTGCAATGATGTCCTCGCGTTGCTCGAACGACTGCGACAACGCAATTGATGCTGTTGGACCGAGGAGAATGGTCAGGCGATCAACGGGACGAAATCCGACAAGCAGGTCTACTGTTGCTGTGGGTATCGATATATCCAACGTATGCAGGAATGTGCCTTGCGCTGTCTCGCCAAACAGACTTACAGTGCGGCTCTCTTCTGTCTCGAGTGTACCATCGAGAGTTGAAAAACCTGCGCGCAAAGAAACCAACCACTTATCACTTAATGGCAGCGAGCCCATTAGACCCAAATCGAAACCAAATCCTCCGCCATTGGAAAAACCCGGGCTGCAGCAAGGCACACCGGGTAGACGCAGAAAATCTGCCACGTGCATGTTGTATGCACCATGAACAAAGAGTCCAACTTTCATTCTGTTGTCGTTAATCCTCTGTGTAGTTCCCGCCGAGAGTATACCATTATCGCCTGGCGCCTGGGCATAAAGACCAGTTGCTATAGCCCCAAAGGCAATGATGTTTACGAGCATCTGCCTCATAGAACCTCCAGTAGATAGCCGGAGCGTTCGTTTCCGGCCACAAGTGTAATGATGTATTTGCCCGGGGCTAGACTTCCAACATCGAGAGAAGTGGTCACGATGCCTGGTCCTCCGCTGGCAGGTGATGTTTGCAACACGATTTGTCCGAGCACATCACGAATCTCCAGATGATAATTTTGTTGAACATCGATGCGCATACGCATGACGACTGCGTCGAACGCAGGATTCGGGTCTGCCGAAAGAATTCCGGTGTAACGAGCAGGTGAAATAAATCTGCGTATCAGTCCGCCTGCTCGGCAGATTTCTTCGACGCCGAATCCAGCAGTGCTACCGAAAATTGTGCCGGCGCACGGCGAACCCTGAACGGACATGACAGTGACATTGGTAAGAGTCGTATCCCCGAGTGTAACGATGTACGGAATCTGCGTGACGACCTCAGTCTGGATGCCATCCCAACGCGACACGCCACGAACAAGGCGAACGCCAGAGTCAGTCATAACACCGCGGCCAGCCTCTGTTGCAGGCGCAAGCACGCCTGTTTGTATTGCAATAATCCATGAGATGCTGTCGCCGAAGCACGGTGCGAGTGATGGCCAGTTTTTAATTGCAATCTGAACATTAACATTTGCTCCGTCGGGCGCAGCATACGGAATGATGAGGGTCGAAACTTCTGTGAGCGTTGTAAATGTGTCTATGCGCACTACGTTCGAAATGTCGGTACATCCGAGATCGTCGGTAACAGTCACACTATACAGACCAGCAACGTTCACTACAATGCTTTGTGATGTACTGCTATCAGACCACAAGTATGCGGCATATCCAGGTGGAGCAGTCAATACAAGCGAGTCGCAACCACAGATGGTTGTATCGGGCGTTGGGATGACAATTGCTGGAAGTATTCGAACCGTAATTGTAACCGATGCTGTATCGGTGCAGCCGTTTGCACCCGTCACTTCTACATCATACCGCGTTGTCTGCGTTGGTGTAGCAATAGGAGTTGCCGACGTCGGGTCGTTTAACCCCGTTGTTGGAGTCCACCTATACGACACACCACCCGATGCCTGCATCGGCGCGGAACGTCCAGCACAAATCGTAGTGTCGCCTGTAGCGGCAGCACCCGGTTGCGGCAGTATCACGACGCCTACTGTATCCCTGCCTGTACAACCCAATGTGTCTGTAACAGCTACCCAATACGGCCCACCAGATGTAACAGTAATCTGCGGAGTAGTAGCACCTGTCGACCAAAGTACAGTGCCTGGCATCGTGCCAATCGATAGCTGCAACGACGACCCCTGACACAAATCGAGAGTTGGTTGTGGAGCTAAGTCGGGTTTCGTAGGTGTGTGAACGCTAATGAATATGGTGTCTAATGCAACACATCCAAACGTATCTGTTACAGTAACCCGATACGCCTGGCTGCGAGGTGGCGTGAGTACAACAACATCGCTAGTAGTCGTATTCAACCCAATAGCAGGTGTCCAGTTAACTGTACTTCCAGGAGGTGCGATTATGCGCAGCGTTATGCTATCGCCTAAACACACGTACGTATTCGGTGGTCCGCTTATCACAGGTCGCGGACGTCCTGTGAGTTCCATCTCTGACCTAAGCACACAGCCATTCGGATCGGTTACCTGAACAAAGTACCTTTGAACACCCAGGTCAACGACTACCGTAGGTTGTGCCACGCGAGTATCGCTAATCGTCGGGGCTGCAACCCAAGAGTATATGTAGCCAGGTTGTGCTGGAATACCAAGCTGAAAAGAAGAGCCTTCGCAAACTGTTGTGTCTTTGCCTGCAAAACGTGGGATGAAATAGTTCTGAGGAACGTTCGGCAAGCCCCACTGAATCTTTCCAGGTCCAAAGAAAATTTCAGTGTCATTGTAACTGCAGCCTATGCCGCGCACATCTGGATTACGAATTGCGCCAAGGTGACTCCCCTGCCAGCGAGCAACATAGATCTGTCCATTCGGAGCAATCATCATGCAGCCCGGACCAACATTCGACGCAAAATTTCCAATGGCCATTCGGGAAGCGCCAATTCCAGCGGCGGTAAGATCATACTGATTGATGACGTTCGAGGGACCTATATTCCAGCCCGTGTTAGTATAGAGCAGTAGACTATTGGGGGAAAATGAAAGGCCATACCGCTGCTGACCCAAATCGAACTGCTCTGTAATTGTTACTACACCATTAGCATTGTTGAATGCACATACCTCTGTGCCGACAGCTTCATTGACAGCAGCCAACCATCTGCCATTAGGTGATATTTTCATCTCACCGCGAGCGGGTGGCGTTGCGATTAGGCCTCCTGGTGAGTTGACCCGTGAAGCTAACTCGAAGCCGTTGGCGCTCGATATTCGATACGAGAAAAACGTACCATTCTGAAGCTTCATAATTACCCAATAGTCTATGCCATTACATGCTTTCGATGATGTTACTTTTTCGCACACACCAGTAGCGAGTACTTGAGTAGTCCCAACGGAGAATATGCCCCCGACATAGGAACATGTAGTCACCTGAGCTCTCGCATCCGCGAATTCATGCTCGACTGTAAACAAATACACGATCGTGGGGTCGCCTGGATGGCGGATAAACACACATGCTTGAGTCGATGAAGACATGCGACCACCAACTCCAGTAGCCGCCACACTGTGGTCGCCACGCCAGACCTTGTCGCCATCCGAATAAGCGATAGGCGCACCGGTCAATGAATCGCAGATTATCGATACCCCCTCACTCGAAGAGGTTTGTCCGTCTGTTAGTACGGTTGGGGGAGTGGTAGTAAACGAAAGTCCACCGCCAATTCCGAAGTACCAAGTAGCGGTTGATAAATCCTGCGAGCGAAGTGGAGCGGCAATGCACAATGCCGCTAGAAAAAGAAGGACGAGGTGTTTCATAGGTGTCCGTTCGGTAGCTGTGTCTTGAGAGTCAAGACGAACATAGAAAATCCCGAGCATAGGTTGGCTAGATTGCGACTGGATGAATTTCTATCTAAATCTCGCCACCCTGTTTACACTCTGCGCTGTGAATTGCTTTTCACAGCCGCCACAGTTGCGTACTTCTTTAATAATTGAGACGATTTCCGATTCCACTTTTGGATTCTCGGCCGAGAGAATGAAGTCCCCCACCAGCAGTACGCTCATACGAGGCGCATTTACCGACCGTATTTCGGTTCAGAATCTGACCAATACTTCGAGAGGTTCGTCCGATGGTTTCTTATTAAACGTCGACGACGAACTACGTCCACTCTGGCTTAACACCTACGGCGGTCCGGGTTACGATGCCATAACATGTATGGCGCCACTGCCCGATGGCGGACTTGTCGTTGGCATGATCTGCGGCTCGGGCGTCGATGGTATTACAGTGTATACAATCGGCAACACAACGTTCACCGGACGTGGCAATTCCGACGCTGTGGTCTTTGTTGTGAACGCCGATGGCACACTTCGATGGGCGCGCAACGACGGTGCTTTTAACGCAGAGTACCCCACTTTTCTAACCGTCGTGAACGACACACTCATCGTTGTAGCAGGTGTGTTCGTTAAGCAATCGCGTTTCGGCACCCAAACCGTATCCGACAGCGCAGAAATCTCGGGATACGTTCAGGCCATCGACATGTCGGGCAATCACCGCTGGGTGCAAGTCATTCGTGGCAAGGGGCTCGAAGGGGGCAGCCTTGCTGTGCAGATCGACGTTCTTCATGTAAGTGCAACCTCGAATGGCAGAATAGACATCGTTGCAAGAACTTCAGAGACGTTGTCGTGGGGCGACTCTACGCTTTATGTCGATCCATTCTTTCAAAGTAGGCCAGTAGTTACTCTTAGTGCAGATCTTGAAGGCAATGCTCTGGCAATCGGTACTGCTGCATCCTGCCTTCCAGAATCCACAGCGTTTGCAAAGATGAATGACACGTTATGTTCTGCGTCTGCAGAATTCGCGAACACCCCATGTGTGTATTCAGTATTCGATATCATCGGATTCCGCTGGCCCGTCTCGATCACACAACCGGTGCGCATCCCCGTTCAACTCCCGCAAGTTCATGCCATGCGTCAGGGTCTACAAGGTCCGCTCATCTCTGGAGAAACAACCTCTGTACCTCTCGTGCTTGCACTCGACGGTCAGGGCAAGGAACTCTGGCGATATACGCTCGGCTCGTTCGACAATGGGTCGATGTACGATGCAGTGCAGACGGACACATCCGTCATCGCAGTCGCGCTTGCAAGGT
>Ga0163150_10001072_pt1 | contig 48479 bp, 23 predicted proteins | sample OliLakLV19P2IB_FD_148628 | JGI IMG/M metagenome (GOLD analysis project Ga0163150, IMG submission 148628) | Freshwater microbial mat bacterial communities from Lake Vanda, McMurdo Dry Valleys, Antarctica - Oligotrophic Lake LV.19.P2.IB | ecosystem: Environmental > Aquatic > Freshwater > Lake >... | reverse complement strand
ACGATGGAGGGCGGGACTCCAACTCCCGGCGCGTGCATCGGTACTCCAGCGTCGACTTGCCAAGCGACACCACGTCGCCCGATTTCAGCACGCGCGGGGCCTTGATCGGCTCGTCGTTCACCTTGGTCCCGTGCGTGCTCTCCAGGTCCTCGATCCAGTGTTCCCCGCTCTTGAAGGTGATCTGTAAATGCTGCTGGGAAACGAAATCGTCGTGCAGGGTCAGGTCGCAGCGGCGGCTGCGCCCGATGGAGAACTTCATCGTCTCGAAGGTCGGCACCCCGATGGGGAACTGTCGCGACTGCCCCTGCTCCAGCGCCGTGACTTGGAGGCGGGCGTCCAATTCAAATGAGGATGACGCGGATTCGGACATGAAATCCTTCAACCGTTGAGCGTCACACAATTCCTGTCGCCACGGCAGTCAGCGTAAACTATACTGAAAGTCCGATGGGTGGGAATGCGCCGCGCGGCGCTCGCGAGAGTTGAGATACGGCAACCGGTACCGGTGGATTCGGGGGTGACGCGCGCGGGACGCGTGGGCATCGGCATCGCAGCGCACCGGCCTTTCGCCGGCCGCGGATTCAGGGGCATTCACTTCAGTCACCTCGCCTATGGCCGATTCAGGCAAATCTTCCGCCCAGCAAGCCGGTCACGCGGCAGGGTCGCTGTCCGATTCGGACATCGCGAGCTTCCAGGCCATTCAAGCGAACCAGGGGTTGCCGCTCGACGAGGACGATGCGAGCAAGACCGGCGGCACCATGCCGCAGTCGCCTTCGGTCGTCGAGCCCGCGCCGGTGGACGAGCCGGACGACAGCCCGACTTCGGGTTCCTTCTCCGGCGACGTCGACCCCCACGGCGAGACGTCGCCTCTCGCACCACCCGCCGGCCGTCCGGCTCCTCCGGCCGCACCAAGTCAAGCCAAGCCCGCCTTGGCCCATGCGCCGCCCCCGCCCGGTCCCCTCGCCGTCGTTCCCAACGGGGGATCCGCCAAACCGACTGACGCCTCCGACGCGGACGCCGCCACCCTGGCGAAATTGATCGAAGCCAGCATCCTCGAACCCCCCGACACCGCCGCCCAATCGCGCGGCGCCGTCGCCCTGCTCGAGAAGCGCTACGAACTTAAACGCAAGCTCGGCGAGGGCGGCATGGGCGTGGTCTTCCTCGCCTTCGATCGGCTCGGCGACTGCGATGTCGCCATCAAAACCCTTCGTCACAAGTTCCTGCACGACGCCGCCGCACGACGCGGCTTCATTGCGGAAGCGGTTCAGATGAACAAGGTGCCCGGTCATGCCCACGTCCTCGTGGTCAAGGGCATCGGCAGTGAGACGAAACCGTATTACGTCATGGAGCACATGCCGGGCGGCTCGCTGGGCAAGCTGATCCGCAAGGAAGGCCCGCTGCCGCGCGACAAGGCCATCCGCCTGGCGTTCGATATCGCCAAGGCGGTGGAATACCTGCACGTGTCCGGCGGTCACATCCACCGCGACATCAAGCCCGAGAATGTGCTCATCGCCGCCGACGGCAGCGCCTGGCTCTGCGACTTCGGCCTGATCCGCCAGGTCGGCATCGGCGCCGCCGGGCTCCGCGCCGGGACCCTCGCTTACATGCCGCCCGAAGTCGTCACCGACCTCGCCAAGAACGTCGCGTTTGACTGGGACATCTATTCGTTCGGGGCCGTGCTCTACGAAATGATCTGCGGCAAGCGGCCCTACGACGAGCTCTTCAACGCGAAGTCGAACCCGGTGGAGCAGATGCGGCTCATGAAGGACGAGGTCACCCGCCGGCCGCCCAAGGCGATCCAGGAGGTCTGCAGGAAGGCGGACCCCGCCCTGACGCGGATCGCCCAGTGGTGCATGGCCCGCATCCCCCGCGACCGTTACTCCAACATCACCGACGTGCTCACCGACCTCGACCGCGTCCGCCAGAACAAGCAGCCGCTGGGTCCCCGGCAGAGCGTGCCGATGCCCTCGGGCTCGTCGCCGATCGCGCGGATCGTTGTGGCGCTGCTGCTTCTCGTCATCGCCGCGCTGGGTGCGATCTGGATCACCAATTCATTCGACCTGCGCAGCAAGATCCTCGCCGGCTTGGGATTTCAATCAGGGCCGTCGGTCCCGCCGCCGCCCACCGACGGCGGCGCGGGCGATCCGCCCCTTGTGCCCAACCCGCTCGTCGACGTGAAGACCGGGCACCCCGTCCTCGACGCGGTGAACCCGAAGCCCCAGTTCACGGTGACGGTGACGACCTTGCAGGGCAAGACCGCTTTCGTCGACGAGGACCGCATCAGTGTCGAGGTGCGCTACGACCGCCCCTGCCACGTGACGGTGCTGTTGGTGCCGCTGGACGACGCGACGGTGCAGGTGCTGGTGCTGTTCCCCAATGCGGTGCAGATGAGCGATGCGCTGCCGGTGCCGAAGTCGCCGCTGGTGATCCCCTCCGAGGAGGCGGTTCGCCTTGGCCATTATCTGGAGGTGGGCGGGCCGCACGGGCGGTTCCTGCTGAAGGTCATCGCCACGACGTTGCCGCTGCTGCTCAGCGATGGCGTTGACCACAAAGAGGAAGGTTTTCGGATGCTCGACTTGAAGAAGCTCAAGGCATCGGTCGCCGGCCCCGATGGCCCCAAGGCGATCGAACGGGTCGAGGACGCCTTCAATGCCGGCGAGTTTTCAACATCGGAACTGCTGATCGTTACAAAGCCTAAGTGAGGCCGGCGAGTTTTTTTTTCGGCCCCGTGCAACGATCGGCCGCGGCGTGCGATAATCACCTGTTGGCATTGGACCCTCAAGTCAGGATGTGATTCCTTTTTTATGTCGCCCGGTCATGACCAGGTCGTATCGAGTTGCGACTCCGTTGGAGACGCAGCGATGCCGGCGAACGGTCGCCGCTCGTATCGTGGTTCACAACTTTTTCGAGATGGGGTGGGTATGCAATGTCTTCCCGCGTCGTCCCTTTTCTCTCGCACCGCGTTCCGCGCCGCCGGCCTTGCGCTGGCGGTGGCGCTGCCGCTATTGGCGGGCTGTAACGCCGCCGGCCCGGACCAGACCGTTGCGCCTTCCTACATCCCCAAGGCGACGGCCAAGGGCGGCAACGGCGCGCCGGTCGCCGTGCGCGTCACCGACAAGCGCAAGTCGATCCTCGGCAAGCGCGAGGATGGCCGCGAGGTCATCGCCAGCGGCGACAAGGGCAAGGTGTTCCTCGCCGAGTCGCCGGTGAAGACGCTGGAAAAGAATCTGTCGATCGCCTTGGAAAAGGCGGGCTACAAGGTCGATCCCAACGCCCCCGTGATCGTCGATGCCGAGCTTGTGCAACTCGACGTCAAGGCGGAGGAGTTCACGCACTGGGGCTTGCCGTCGGAGCGGGCGTCGACCATCGACGGCATCCTCGGCGCTTTGCCCGGCCCGGTCCGGCCGACCACCGCTAAGACCTTTCTTAACGTGGTGATCCGCAAGCACGATCAGCGCTGGGGCTTCGCCCACCCGGTCGACGAGGAGGTGACCAACAAGGACCGCGACCGCGCCGTGGTCGACCAGACGGTGAGCCAGAGCATGTCGGCGGCCATCGACGAGGTGGTGGCGTCCGCCGCCAAGGACATCGCCCTCGTCGCCAAGCTGCCCGTCTCCGCCGCCGAGATCGCCACCGAGTCGACGGCGGTCACCCAACAGAAGGAGGGCGTCCTTGCCATTACCGAGTCGGTCCGCCGCGAGCAGGCGGAGCTGGCGGCCGAGCGGGCCCGCCTGGCGGCGGTCCGCGGCGAGCTGGATCGCGACAAGCTGAACTGGTCGACCGAAAAGCAGCGGATTGAAACGGATCGGCGGCAGGTGACGGCCGACAGGCTTGCGCTCGACAAAGACAAGGCCGCCGCCGCCGCCCTCGGCAAGGCTTTGGAAGCCAAGCAGAAGGAAGTGGACGGGCTCCTGAAGATCGCCCAGCGCAACGCGGAGCAGGAGGCCCAGCTCGAGCGGCTGCGCCGCGAGTTGGCGGGCGAAAAGGCCGTGGTCGATCAGTCGCAGACCGCCGTCGCCGCCGCGGAGGCTAAGGTGGCGGCGAACGCGAAGAAGCTCGACGAAGAGCATTCAAGCCTGACCCTCCGGCAGCAGCAGCACGACCTCAAGATGAGCAACGTCGCGAGTCGTGAACAGGATATTTCGGCCCGCGAAGCCGCAGCCGGCAAGTTGAACAACGACCTGCATCAGTGGCAGACGGCCCTCGACCGCAAGGAGTCCGACCTGCGCGAGTGGGAGGTGACGTTGAAGAACCAGGCCACCGGCCAGATCTCCGTTGAGTCCCTGCCCGAAACCATCGCCCGCAACGCGATCCCCAACGTGCGGATCATCGATCCGGCGGAGCCGCAGTCGACGATCTCCGCGCCCCAGCGAACGGTGAAGTGCATCGTGAGCGACGACCAGGGGATCGCCAACGTTCAGTTCACCGTCAATGGCAAGGTCGTGCGGCCGCGCGTCGACCAGCCCGCCTTGGCGGACAGCACTCGCCCGGACCGTACCCGCGGCGTTTTCCCCAAGCGCAGCGTGGTGAAGGTGATGCGCCGGGACGCATCGTCCACCGGCCAGACGGTCATGGAGTCGCACGAGTTCACCGCTGACCTCAAGCCCGGCGAGAACGTGATCGTCGTCGAGGCGTGGGATCACGAAGGACGATCGGCAAAGGACAGCCGGACCGTTCGGTATGACATCGGCGAAGGGACGACGTATGTCGTTGCCATTGGGATCGACAAATACTCCAACGGTATCCCTGAACTTCGATATGCCGTCGCCGACGCCAAACTTTTCGCGGCCACCGTTCAGAAGCGGCTTGATTTGCCGCCCGGCAATGTGAGGGTTCTGAAAGATAGCGAGGCAACAATCCCGGGCATCATGAAGCTATTCGACAAAGACATCCGCAATCTGGCTACCAGGAAGGACACTGTCGTGATCTATTTCTCCGGTCACGGCGCGCCGCAGATTGACGCCAACGATCAGGAGAAATACCTGCTTCCCGTCGAAGCAGAATTGGGAAGTTTCCGCTCGACGGCCATACCCATGAAGGATATTAATAATGAGGTGTTTGACTGGTTGTCCCACTGCAGACGGATCGTGTTCGTCGCGGACACCTGTTACAGCGGGGCCGTTGCCCCCGGATCGATACCAGCCGGAACCAAAGGACGCAGCGTTTCCGCGGGCGGAGCCGCCAGAGCGGTGATCCCCAAGCGGGCCGTCGTGGAGCAGCTCAGCGGCCACAATCACATCATCATGACGGCGTCCTCCGGTTCTGAACTGAGCCAGGAGAAAGATGCGCTGGGCCACGGCGTGTTCACTTACTACCTCGCAAAAGGTTTGGATGGCCACGCGGACCGCAACCGCGACCGGCAGGTCTCGGTGGCGGAACTGTATGACTACGTGAAGGTCGAGGTGGCCAATGCGACCAATCAGACCCAGAACCCCGTGATCGATCCTGATGGAGAGGAAGGCAAAAAATTGGCCGACGTCATCCTCAGCATCATCAAATAGCCACAGGGCGATTTTGAGTTGCTTCCGGGTCATGCCAACCGGTCTGGCTGGCGAAGCCCGCTGCCGAGGCTTGTCCACCAACCTTACCCCCGGCAGAACCACATCGCCAGCGTCACGGCCGTCGCGGTCCACTGGATCCGGTTCATCGGCGAGCAGTGCTTGATGCCCAGGTCGGCGAACAGGATGGTGGTGACGAGCCGCATGGTGGTCTCCTTGGGTTTGGGTTCACAAGGGTTATCGCGGGCCGGTGAACATCGTTGCGGCTGTCCGGGTTGCGGCAGTCCGGGCGAACGCGCGAATCCATCCGAGCCGCCACGCGTAAACGTGCGGAAGCCACGGATTGCAAGGGGTTTTCTGGCCAGTGCAACGTCGAGCTTCAAATGATGGGTGGCACTGACAAGCGGAGTCTTCGGAGCTTGTCAGTGGGAATGCACAAGTAAGTTTCGCCACTGACAAGGCCCAGAGCGGCCTCGTCAGTGCCACCCATCAGATCAACTTGGCTGCTCTACTAGAGCATTCTCAAGCCAAACGTAGCGGCTCGGCGACGAGCCACGACCGTAAGGGAGTGGTTTTCGATCCCAAACCCGCTCCCTGACGGTCGCGGCTCGTCCTGAACCCGCACGATCGAACGGGTTCCACTCGCCACCGCTTCACGGCTCCGACCGCCTCCGCTCGCGGCGGCGCTGCCGTTGCGCATAAAAAAACCACCGGCGGGAGGCCGCCAGTGGCATGGTGTTGCGTCTGGACGTGAACTCGATCAGAACTTGAAGTTCAACCCGATGCCGAACCAGAACGCGATGCGGTCGGCGTCGCCGGCGTTCATGCCCGCGATGCTCAAGCCCAGCACGTTGTTCGGCCGCCAGTGCATGCCCACGGCGAACGGCGTCCGTCCGCCGATGATGTCGTTCTTCTGGGTCACTTCGCTGACGACCCAGAGGTCGTACGGCAGCTCGACCTCGAAGCCGAAGTAGCCGACGGCGCCCTGGGCCTTGGCGCCTTCGAGGCGTTCCTTGTTCCAGATCTGCCGGACGCCGACGTGGAAGCGGACGCCGCGGATGCAGGCATCTTCGTTGATGGAGATATATTTCGAGGCGGCCGCGAAGACTTCCTGCTTGGACAGCGAGTCGCTGGTCTTGTCGCCGTCATACCACAGGCCGCCGACGCTGACCTCCGGGAGCCAGCTGTTCGCGTCGTCCTTCAAAATGCGGACGCGGAAGAACGGGCCGCCCACGAAGAGGGTTTCGCTGCTGCCGTCGGCCTGGAAATTGGTGTAGCTGGCCCAAAGGCCGAAGGCGCCGATCTCGAGCCAGTCGGTGATGCCGTACGCCGCCATCAGGCCGTTGCCGATGACGTCGCCATTGAAGTGCGAGCCGTCGGTGTTGACGACATCGTCCTGATTGAGGAAGCACCACTGGAGGGTGAACTGCCCCTGCTGGAGCGTGCCGGAGGTCGGGTTGATGAACATGCCGCTGGGGCCGGCGACAGTGATCAGGCCTCGGCCGCCGACGTAGGGGTCATTCGAGACGACCGGCGGCGTGTCCTGCTTGGCGCCGGCCGCGGGCGTCTCCGGCACGTCCGCCAGGTGCAGCGCCAGGCTGGTGGGCAGTTCGATCACGTCGGCACCCTGCTCCCCGCGCACCGGCGCGGCAGCCAGGAGTAAGGCCAACAGGCACAACGTTGAAGAAGCAGTGCGATTTGCCATTTGCGTTTCCCTCGACTGAATGGTGTTAAACCCCGAGCCCCGTACCCCGAATCGGGTGGCGAGTATACAGGGTCGATGCCCACTGCCGCAACCGAAACATCGGCGCGGCACACTTTTTTTTCATGAGCTCTGACTCTGTCGCGACCCCTCACCGCACCACTTCCCCTTCGATGTCCAGCACCTGCGCCACCGGCAGCGCATTGTCGAAGGTCTTGAAATCCTTGAACGACCACACCACTTTCTTCTCCTTCGTCACCTCCACGATCTGCGGGTTGTTCGGGCCCGCGTGGCAGTTGACGATGATCGTGTTGCCGTTGGCGAGCCGTGCCACCTGCGTCACCCAGGCGAGCTTCACGCCGGCAAGATCGTTCTCCGACACCGCCCAGACGATCACGCCCTTGGGATCGACCTCGATGACGCTGTGCCCGTTGCCGGTCCCGATGAGCGTGTTGCCGTTCGCCAGCCGGATCGCGGAATAGAGCGCGGTCTTTACTTCATATTCCCATACGACCTTGCCGTCGCCGTCGTACTCGCGCACCTTGCCGTCGCCTTCGTGAGCGACGAGGTAGTGCCCGTTCGCCAGTTTGCGTGCGTTGCGGGTGTCGCGGTGGACATCGGGCTTGTCGAGCTTGAGCTTGATCTCCTTCTGAATCTTCCCGTCCTTGTCGACCTCGATGATGCGCCCCGGCCCGCTCTCGGCGATCATCGTCGAGCCGTCCTTCAGCCGCTGGATCGCGTGCACCTCGACGCGCTTGCCTTCATTGCCATTGGCCTTGCCCGCGTCGTACGCCCACACCGTCTTGCCGTCCTTGTCGACCTCGACGATCTTCGTCCAGTCGGACTGGAACAGCACGTTGCCGTTATCCAGCAGGTGAACGTCGTGGATGTTGTTGATTTTCTGTTCCCACAGAATCTTGCCGTCGCCATCGACGATGGCGAGGCGCTTCTTTCCACCGGTGTAATCCCCGGCCAGCACGCGGCGCTTCGGGCCGGTCTGATCGGCGAGGGCCGCCAGCGGCAGGGCGAGCGACAGGAACAGGGCGATACCGTGCGTCAATCGCATGGAGCTTCCTTTTTGATGGTAAGAACCCGACCCCACCCGTCCTGTATTATCACGAAACCAACCCCGGTCGCAACGAAGGTTTGATCGCATGGCCTCGCCACGTTCCATCTCCCTTCTCGTCTTCGACGTCGACGGCGTCCTCACCGACGGCGCGATCCAGATCGACGACCGCGGCGTCGAGACGAAATGTTTCAGCGTCCGCGACGGCTTCGCCATCCGGGCGGCGCTCCGCAGCGGCATCAAGATCGGCGTGCTCACCGGCCGGTCCAGCCCGTGCGTCGCCCTCCGCATGAACGAGCTGGGCATCACGCTGCTGATGCAGGGCGCAACGAATAAAGCCATCGGCGTCGAAACCCTCTGTCAGCAGGCGGGCGTCGAGCTCGGCGACACCGGCTACATGGGCGACGACATCCCCGACCTGCCGGCGATGCTCCGCTGCGGCTACAAAATGGCGCCAGCCGACGCGGCCAGCGAAGTCCGCGCCGTCGCCGACCTGGTGACCACCGCCCCCGGCGGCCGCGGCGCGGTGCGCGAGGCAATCGAGCACCTGCTCAAGGCCCAGGGGAAATGGGAAGCGGTGCTCGAGGAGTTCGGGATGTGATCCGCAGACGAGCGGTGGGCGACGTTGAAATGGGTGGCACGGGCAGGCCGCCGCTCGGGGCGGTTTGCCCGTGTGCGATGGTGAGTCATCGATCGCCACGGGCAAACCGCGCAAAGCCGCGGCCTGCCCGTGCCACCCGGGATGTCAAACCGGCCCTCGCGCCGCTCCCGCGCGTTTGATTCACCGCCGATTTCGCGATACGCTTATCCGCCCGGTTTGGGAGTGTACCGAAGTGGACAAACGGGGCAGACTGTAAATCTGCTGGCTCACGCCTTCGTTGGTTCGAATCCAACCGCTCCCATTCAGCGCCGCTCACCGGCGCATTGAAAAACCCTGCGATTGCAGGGTTTTTTTGTGCGCGGAGAGCGAAGACGCAAGCGTGGTGGATCGTTTTGAAGGTGCCACGGGTCGGCTCTGCGACCCGTGCGGCTCATCCCACGTCACGGGTCGCCGAGCCGACCCGTGGCACCGTTTTCAATCGGCGCTATTCCGCGAAGTAGCCGGTGCTGCGGGTGATGTACGCCGGGTTGCCGCCGGGCGGGATGCGCTCGGTGGGAGAGTCGCCTTTCGACAACTCCAGCGCGAAGCCGACCGGCGTGCTGCCGGCCCGCTCGGCGAAGAGGCTCTTGTTGTTGGCGTCGCCCCAGCGGCCCCAGAGTTCGCCCGGGGCGACCGCGTCGAAGCGGGTGAAGGTTTGCTTGGCGCGGTCGTACTCGACGATGCCGTGGACCGGCGACTGGAAGCCGAAGCCGAGCGGGCCGTTGGGCGTGGTGGCCTTTTCCGCGTCGAACGTGGTGCCGGTGTGGATGAAGCCGTGGAGGCGGAGGCGCAAGCGGGCGTCGGTGACTTCCTCGACGGTGAGCGTGAGCTTTGCGGTGTTGACCTCGCGCCGGTTGATGATGCCGCCCTCGCTGGTAATCGCCCGGCGGGGCGTGAAGTGGAAGCGGGCGATGCGCTCGGCGATGGTCGCGCTCACCGTCTGCGACTCACCCTTCTCCAGCTTCGCGGGCAGCAGCGACTTCGCCTCGTCGGCGGTAAGCCACATGTATTCGGTGTTGGGCTGGAGGAAGAGCAGCCAGGTCTTGCGGTCCTTCGGCTCCTTGCCCATCAGCGGGAAATCCTCGCCCGCTGCGTGACGCAACTGGCCGTCCTCGCCGCGGCTGAGCAGCCGTGCATGTACCTTCAGCACCATGCCGCCCTCGGGCGGAGTCGGGATCACCTGCTCGCTGGCCGCGAGTTCGGGCACCTCCACCGCGCCGGGTTTACGCTCCAACTCCGGCAGCTTCGCGAAGGCTTCGAGCACTTTCGCGCTGGGGTCGTGCCCGAGCAGCTTGCCGCTGGCGGAGACGCAGCTCTTGTAGCCGCTCGATGTGACCCACTGCTTGTCGATGCCGGCCGCGCGAAGGAACTCGCCCTCGGGGTTCTTGGCCCGCGCGACCCAGGTCGGCACGGCGGCGCAGATGAAGTTTTCTTTGATCAGCTTGATGTTCGCATCGGTCCAGAAGGTGAGCGCACGGCTCACACCACGTCCGGCCGCTCAACAGCCCGCCGGCGGGGCCCCGCCGCTGCCCGCCATGATGAAGATCGGCTTGCCCTCCTTCGCCGCCTTCTGCCGGGCCTCCCAGATGGTCGGGTGCCAGTCGATCTCCATCCACCGCGACTCGCCGGGCTGCGGGCTGATGAGGCGGTGAAGCTTTCCGAATTCTGCATCCGGGAGCGGCGCGGGCGGCTCGGCGTACGCGAAAGAGGCTATGCATGCGACCGAAAGAACGATGCCGGCGAGATGGCGCGTCATGCGGGGGGCTCCTGAATATTTGGTCAGCCGAATCTGATTTAGGAAAGCAGGAAGGGAAGAAATAAAGAAGGCAAACGGGTGAGCTACGGACTTGAAAGCGTTGAGCAATTTCTCACGGCCAGTTAAAGGCTCTCGTCATTTCAGCAATGGTCTGTCCCTCTCATCCCCTTCCTCATTTCCTCTTTTCCTGCTTTCCTAAATAAAAGTCCGATTACGTCAGGCTCAGCGCCCCGCCCTTGCAGAAGTCGGGGTTGCCGAACTTCTCGATGCGGTGGCCGAAGCCGTGCGCCATCGAGAGCAGCAGGCGGTTGTGCGTCACGCGGTCGAACTTGACGCTACGGCCCATCTTGAAGTCCAGGCCGTTGCCCACCATCACGAACGGGATGTTGTCCAGCGTGTGCGAGTTGCCCTTGCCCAGCTCGTTCGTCCAGATGATCGTCGTGTTGTCGAGCATGCTGCCCTGCCCACCGGGTTCCGGCGTCTCCGCGAGCCGCTTGGCGAGGTACGCCATCTGCTCGCAGTACCACGTGTTGATCCGCGTCAGCTTGTCCTGGCTCTCGACATCCTTGTCTTCCTTGTGCGATAGCTCGTGGTGGCTCTCGTTGATCCCGAGCCACTTCATGCGGGCGCCGCCGACGGAGTTGGTGAACTGGAGCGTGGCGATGCGCGTGAAGTCGGCGGCGAAGCTGTTCACCATCAGGTCGATCTGCATCTTGGTGATGCGCGGGATGTTGTCGTTCTCTTCCTTGACGCCCGGCTCGAGCACCGGCACCGCGTGGCCGACGTCCGCGCTCTTCGCGCTCTTCAGTTGCTCCTCCATGTCGCGCACGAAGCCCGCGTGCTCCTCGAGCAGTTTGCGGTCCTCAACGCTGACCGCTTTGCCCAGCTTCTTGAGGTCCTCGCGGACATCGTCGAGCACGCTGGCGAGGGCGGCCTGGTCCTTCATCTGCCCGTAGAGCTTCTTGAACATCTGGTACGGGTCATCGATCGGCGCGATCGGCTTGTTCGCGCCGGCATAAACCATGCGCGTCCAGGTGTCGGCCCGCTCGGGGACCATGACACCGAACTCAAGCGAGCCGAAGCGCGTGCGGGTTTCGGGTTTCGATTGCAGGTACGACTTGATCTCCTGATCGATCGAGTGCCCCTTGGCCCAGCCGGCGGGCGTGTCGGACCCGCCCTGAATGTTGCCCGGGAAAAGCTCGACGCCCGTGAGCAGGCAGCCGATGCCGCGCATGTGGCTGTCACCGTCGCCGCGGACCTTGTCGCAGACGCCTTTCAAGATGAGCGTCTTGTCCTGGAACGGCAGCAGCGGCGACATGCTCTCCTTGAGCTCGAACGCGTCGCCGACCTGATCGGGCCAGAAGGTGTCGGGCACGATGCCGTTGGGGCTGAAGATGACGACGAGCCGCTGCTTGCGCGGGCTGGGCTTGCCAGCATTGTTGGCGAAGCCGAGGCTGGGCAGGTTGAGAACGAACGGCATCGCCGCGGCGCTGAGGCCGAGGTCGCGGAGGAATTCACGTCGGTTGCGGGTGGTCATATTTTGATCTCAAGGAAATTAGGCCACCGAGGCACAGAGCACACCGAGAGCAACATTTGATGGACTTACCCAACTCGTCTTCTACTCGGTGTTCTCGGTGTCTCGGTGGCTAATCCGGTTTTGCCGTCGCCGCAGCCGCCACGATCTCCACCAGCAGCGACTTTATATTGTAGTTCTGACCCACAAAGTAACTGCGCAGTTTCTCCGGCTGATCATATCCGTGGGCGAGGATCGGCTGCTTGACCGCGTGGTGGAACAGCCGCTCGACGAAGGCGATCTGGGCCTCCTCGCTGCCGATGAGGAACGCCGCCAGTTCCGGGGCGCTCTTGAACTTCACGACGTCTCCGGCAGCGGTCTCGTACGAGCCGGTCGAGTCGATCGGCTTCTCTTTCTCCGCCTCGCGGAACCGGCCGACGGCGTCGAAGTTCTCGAAGGTGAAGCCGAGCGGGTTGATCATCGCGTGACAGCTCATGCACGACTTGGCGCTTGTCTGAAGGATGGTGCGCTCGCGCGTCGTGCTGTCCGGGTGCAGCTCGGGCGCCAGCGGCGTGATCGCCTCCGGCGGCGGCTTGAGCCTCCGGCCGAGCAGGTTGCGCGACACGAACACGCCTCGATGGATCGGCGAGGTCGCCTTCTCGTAGGCGAAGCCCGCCATGAGCAACGGGTGCGTCAGCACACCGGCCCGCTGCTTGAGCGATACCTTCTGGAATGGGGCGTCGGATGGAAGATCCGCACCCGCGCCGCCGTACAGCGCGGCGAGCCGGCCGTTGAGGTAGACGTGGTCCGCGCTGATCAGTTGGCGGTAGTCGGCCGCGTCGCTCGACAGCACCTCGTCGAGAAAAAGCTCCATCGACGTGCGCAGGTCCGACACGACCTGCTCGTCGAACTGCGGGAACTCCTTGTGGTCCTTCGCCAGCTCGTGCATGCGGTCGAGGTTGAGCCAGAGTTGGAGGAAGCCGAGCAGCTTCGCCTTGGTACGCGGGTCGGGCAGCATGCGCTTCACCTGCGCGATCACGTCGTCGCGACTGGCGAGCTTGCCGGTGCGGGCGGCGTCGAGCAGCTCCTTGTCCGGCAGCGAGTCCCACAGGGCAAACGCGATGCGCGAGGCAACGCCGTGGGCATCGTTGTGCGACGGGTCGGGCTTCCGGGGGTCGTGATAGAGGAAGCGCGGCGACTTGAGCGTGAGCAGCACCGCCTTCTTCAGCGCGAGCTCCAGATCATCCGCCTTCTCGAAGTGCCGATCGACGTAGAACCGCCGATCCTCCGGCGACAGCGGCCGGCGGAACGCCCGCTCAGCGAGGCGGCCGCAGAAGTCGGGCAGCGCCTTCGCGGCGTTCGGCCCGCGCACCTCGGTGCCCGCGAGCGTTGGAAGGTTCGCGAGGATGTGCTCGGCCGTCTCCAGCGCGGCGTCCGTCGTCGACTCGTCCCACGCCTTGCTGATGAACGTCCCGCGCTCGTAGCCCATGCTGCGATCGTCCGGCGGGAACGGCGTCGCGCTCACATACACCGCCTGATACTTCCCCGGCCGCAGCACCGACGCCGGCAGCACCGCCTCGACCTTCTGCGGCGGCTTCCAGCGCAGCGTGATCGCCGCCGCCTTCTCTTTCTTCTCCTTGAACGTCTCCAGTCGAAGGGGATAGGTCCGCCCGCCGAGCAGTTGGCGGGTCGCCCGGTATTCGGTGTTATCACCCGAGCGCACCCACGCATCGATCAGCGGCGTGCGTTCATCATTGACCCACAGCCGCGTACCGTTCTTGGTGCGGACGATGAACTCGTACTCGCCGGGCTGGGCGATGAAGACGCCGCCGGTCCAGCGGATGGCGAACTCCTCCTTGGCGACCTTCTCATCGGGGCTCTTTTCGCCGAAGTCGAAGTCAATGGTTGCATCGACGCGGCGAAGCTGGGCGCGGTCGCCGCGGACGTTCTTGCCGTTGGCGTAGTTACCTTCGAGGCCTTGCTCGCCGCCCTTGCCGGGCTCCGAGTTGCCGCGGAACGAGCCGATGAGGTCGGCCAGCGCATTGCGGTATTGCCCCGTCGTCAGCCGGGCGAGCTCGATCTTCGGGGCGTTGCGCTTGGCCTGCGCGACCGGCGAGTAGAACGCGTCGTAGATGTACGTCGAGACCGCCGCGGCGTCCTTGCCGTTGACCTTGTCGGGGTCGCCTTCCGGCATGCGCTTGTCGATGTACTTCGTCAGGCTCGCCAGCGACCGCGTGCCGATGAGCGGGTCTGGGTATTCAGCCGCGACGCCCTCGCCGCTAGCGCCGTGACACGAGGCGCAGTGCCGCTTGTAGACCTGCTCACCGGTGAGGTCGGCGGCCAGCCCATGTGTCGCGGTGAACAGCGCGATGAGGCAGACCACGGCGAAGCCCACCGTGGGCACCGGACGAGCAACGGGATGAAGCGGATGATCAGGCATGGCGATTCGGCAAAAGCGGTCAGGCAAATCCAAGGCGGCAGCTTGTGATAATCGACTCGACACCAGAACAACGCCTAGCGATCCCGGGAGTATTGCGTCTGGCCGACTCGCGGTCACAACGACAAGGCCAACCCCGGTGCAGTTTCCGGTGCAGTCGGTGCGCGAACCGGCCCGAACCGCGGAGAACGCAGCCCGCTGGCAATGAAAAAGGCCCTGTGATTCAGGGCCTTTCGCGTCAATGCGAATCGATGCAGATTGCGGTAACTGGCCTGGTAGGACTCGAACCTACAACCCTCTGATCCAGAGTCAGATGTTCTACCAATTGAACTACAGGCCAATCTTAAATTGAGGCACAGATGCTAGATCGCCGGGCCGCGAACGTCAACTGGTGGTGAAACTGCGTCACGACGATGCCGCCCCCGGGTGCCCGGGTGCCCGGGTGGTACTGACAAGCGGAGTCCGCGGAGCTTGTCAGTGTTGGCGACGCGCCAGGCAAAACCACTGACAATGCCTCCGAGCAGTCCTTGTCAGTGCCACCCATGCTGCTCCCGCTATCGCGGCGCAAGCCTCGCCGCGTGGAGGCGATCAATCACCGCGGCGCGGTCGGCGGCGCCGAAGAGCGCCGAGGCCGTCACCAGCGTATCCGCGCCCGCCGCGGTGGCCTGGTCGACCGTCGCCGGGCTGATGCCGCCGTCCATCTCCAGCCGCGTGCCCGGTCCGATCCGCGCCTTGATCCAGTGCACCTTCTCCAGCACCTGCGGCATGAACGCCTGGCCCGACCGGCCCGGGTTCACGCTCATCACCAGCACGAGGTCGAGCCTGTCCAGATACGGCGCCAATCCCTCGGCCGGCGTCGGCGGGTTGATCACCATGCCCGCGTCCATGCCTGCCGCACGGACCTGTTGGAGCAACTTGCCCGCATCGACGCCACCGGGCTTGGCCGGCTGCGACACCTCGAGATGGAACGCGAACAGGTTCGCCCCCGCCGCGGCGAACATCGCCACGTAATCCTGCGGCCGCTCCACCATCAGATGCACATCGATGTACGTGTCCGGGAAGTGCCGCCGCAGCCCGCGGATCATGTCGGCGCCCATCGTCAGGTTCGGCACGAAGTGCCCGTCCATCACGTCCACGTGCAGCAGGTCCGCGCCCTTGCCCAGCACGTCCCGGCACTCCTCCGCCATGCGACCGAAGTCGGCCGAGAGGATCGACGCGGCGACGAGCGGACGGATTGGTGGAACGGTGATGTCGAGCATGCAAAGTCGCCGGGGAGGTGGGAACAGGATGCGGCAGGGCGAGGCGTCTGGCAAGCGGAGGGGACATTACTCACGGCGGTTGCGCGTGCCGAGGGTGGCACTGACAAGGACTGCTCGGAGGCCTTGTCAGTGAAGTGCCCCTTGCATCACAGACACTGACAAGCTCCGCAGACTCCGCTTGACAGTGCCACCCACCTATCTCACTGCCCCAATTCCTGCATATCTATTGCATTACCTGCACCCGCCGCGTAACATTTGTCGGCCCGCAACCCGAGGTTTATTCGGAATGATCGCTCCCGAAACGACGCTCAATTCGCACGTGCTGGTGCTTAACCGGTCGTGGCTTGCCATCCGCGTGATCGACGCTCGCCGGGCCTTCTCGCTGCTCTTCCGCAACCTCGCCGAAGCCATCCGCGTCGACGACGGTTCCTACACCGGCCATACCTTTTCCTCCTGGGCCGAGCTCTCCGAAGCCCGCGGCCCGCTGTACGGCTTCAACGACGAGGCCTACGACTGGGTCAAGACCGTGCGCATGGAGATCGCGGTTCCCAAGATCATCCGCCTGCTCGGCTACGACCGCTTGCCCAAGCAGGAGGTGAAGCTCAACCGCCGCAACATTTTCGCCCGGGACCGCAACCTGTGCCAGTACTGTGGCCGCAAGTTCCCGACGCAGGAGTTGAGCCTCGACCACGTGCTGCCGCGGAGCCAGGGCGGTCAGTCGTCGTGGATCAACCTGGTCTGCTGCTGCGTGAAGTGCAACACGAAGAAGGGCGGCCGGACGCCGGAGCAGGCACACATGAAGCTGATTCATCCGCCTGTGAAGCCGCGCCGCAACCCCGTCATCTCCCTGCGCCTGGGCAACGACCGCTACGCGAGTTGGCGGCAGTTCGTGGATCAGGCGTACTGGTCGGTGGAACTGAAGTAGGTTGTCATCGAATGGCACCCGTGGCGCCGGTACATGCGATTGCCCCGGTGTGCTTCTGATTATCATTGACCGGATCGGCGGCGTTGGGTAACTTGCACCGCAGCCAAGGGGAAGTTGGGCACCTCATTCGTGGGAGCGTCTCGGTCGACGCGGATATCGACGCGACAATTGGATCAAAGCGCAGGCGGGATGGATGAGGCGGAGTTGTTCTGCGCTGGCGGAACCTGAACGTGGAGGCGTAGGGCATGTCGCCAGCATCACGTATGTCCAAGCGGTTGCGGTCGCTCTATTCGCTCCTTCGGCAGCGGATGCACCGCCTGCCGCGAGCGCCGCAAGCAGCAGCGGTGCCGCTCGTCGCCGATGCCCAGACGGCGCTCGACCTGGGGCACTGCTTCGAGGCGCTGGAATCGCGCGTCCTTCTCAACGCCGCGCTGCCTCCGATGGTCAGCGAAGTGTTGGTGCGTGGCAGCGCCTGGAGTCCGGCATTCCTCAACGCGCTCAACGCGCAGGGCCTGGGCAACGGCGGCTATTCCCTCGCGGCCGGTGCGGCCAACCAACTGAAGACCGTGCCCTGGACGAATGTCGATCAGGTCCTGGTCCGCTTCAGTGAGGACGTCACCGCGGCCGGCGCCGATTTAATCATGGGCGGCATCCGGGTGCCGGGGTTGTCGATTTCTAACTTCACCTACAACGCCGCGACGTTCACCGGCACGTGGACCTTGTCGGGCGCGCTGACGGCTGACAAATGGGTCATCGACCTGTCCGATGGCGTCACCGACCTGACGGGCGATGCCCTCGACGGTCAGTGGGACACGGCCCAAGGCGCGTTCCCCTCGGGCGACGGCTTCGACGGCGGCGACTTCCGCTTTCAGTTCAACGCGATCCCCGGCGATGCGAACCGCTCCAACGTCGTTCTGGGCGACGACGTGATCCTCATCCGCAACGCCCAGTTCTCGACGCCCGGCGGCGCGAATTACAACGTCTTCCTCGACCTCGACGGTTCCGGTGTCGTGCTCGGCAATGACGTGGTTCTCGCCCGCAACGCGCAGTTCACCAATCTGCCCGCCGCGAACCACGACCTTACCCGCCCCGCGCTGCTGGTGGCCCTCGCCAACGACACCGGCCTCAGCGCCGCCGACGCCATCACCTTCGACGGCGCGATCTCCGGCACGGTCACCGATGCCGGCGGCGTCACGGCGCTGCGCGGCACGCTCACCGTCAACGGCGTCCCGCGCCCGACGGTCGACCTGCTCGCGCTCGTGCAGCCCAACGGGTCGTTCAGCATCAACGAAGCGGCGCTGGCGTCGATGCTCGGCGGCCCGCTTGTCGATGGCGCGTACCAGTTCCGCATCGACGCGGAGGATGCCCTGGGCAACGAGCGGACGATTCAGGCGGCGTTCACGCTCGACAAGACCGCGCCGGCCACGCCTTCATTCGATCTTTCCGTCACCAGCGACAGCGGCACGGTGGGGGACCAGACGACCGACGCCGCCGTGGTCACGCTCGTCGGGCAGGCCACCAACGAATCGACGCTTGTGCTGCTTGCCCCGGCCGTGACGTCGGTGCCCGATGCGGGGGGCAAGTTCCAGTTGCCCAGCGTGACCCTTGTCGTGGGCAATAATCCGCTGACGGTCGAGGCCCGCGATGTGGCCGGCAACAGCAGTGCGTTCCTGCGCACGATCAATCGGCTGCCCGGCCCCGCGCCGACGAACGTGGTGATCGATTGGAACACGGCGCTGCTCGAGGCGATCCGCAAAGACGCGTCGACGCCGCCGGTCGCCAGTCGCGCGATGGCGATGGTTCACGCGGCGATCCTCGATGCCGTGAACGCCATCGAAGGGCTGCCCGGGTATTACGTCAGTCTGCCGGCGGCGCCCGGGGCTTCGGCGGTGGCGGCGGTGGCGGCGGCGGGCAACCTGGTGCTCAATTACTTGTACCCCGGACAGCAGGCCTTCTTCGCGACGACGCTCGCCAATTCGCTGGCGCAGGTGCCCAATGGTCAGGGCGAGACCGACGGCGTCGCGCTGGGCACGGCGATCGGCAACGCGATCATCGCCATGCGCGATGGCGACGGATGGGACGATTTCGTCGAGTATTACTTGCCGGAGGCGCCGGGGAACTGGGAGTCGACGGCGCCGATGTACGACATGGCGATGCTGCCGCAGTGGGCGGACCTGACGCCGTTCGCGATGACAAGCCCGAGTCAGTTCCTCCCGGCCGGCCCGCCGGACATGAGCAGCCAGGCGTATGCCGACGCGCTCAATGATGTGAAGTCGCTGGGCGCGCACGACAGCGCGGCGCGGACGGCGGATCAGACGCAGGTCGCCCGTTTCTGGGCCGATGGGCCGGGCACCTTCACGCCGGCGGGCCACTGGAACGCGATCGCGTCGGACATCGCGGTGGAGCGTGGGCTTGGGCTGCTCGACAACGCGCGGCTCTTCGCGCAGCTCAACATCGCGATGGCGGACGCCGCGATTTCGTCGTGGAACGCGAAGTTTGAGTTTGGTTTCTGGCGGCCCGAGTCGGCCATCCAGCGGGCCGATGCCGACGGCAACGCGCTGACCACCGCCGACCTTGACTGGCGGCCGCTGCTGATCACGCCGCCGTTCCCGGAGTACACCTCCGGGCACTCCACCTTCAGCGGCGCCGCGGCCGAGGTCCTTTCCGCGTTCTTCGGCGACAACGTCGCCTTCACCACCGACTCGGCCGGGCTGATCGGCGTGCAGCGGTCGTTCAGCAGCTTCGCCGCCGCCGCCGACGAAGCGGGCCGCAGCCGCATTTATGGCGGCATTCACTACGAGTTTTCGAATCAGGATGCGAAGGCCGCCGGCCGGGCCCTTGCCCAGTTCGTCCTCGCCAGCTTCGCCGTGACCGCGGACGTGAAGGCGCCGCTGGTGATCATCGATTCGCCGGTGGTGCCGATCGCCGATGGCGAGATCGTGGTGAAGCAGGCGTTCAACGTCGCCGGACGCGTGCTCGACAACCTGTCGGGCGTGGCGAGCTTTCAGGCGCGGCTCGACGGCGGCGCGCCGTTCAATGTGAGCTTCAATGCGGCGGGGAACTTCAACCTGCCGGTCGCGCTGTCGCTCGATGGCAGCGCCGATGGCGTTCACACCCTTCGTTTCCTCGCGATCGACAACGATGGGAACGCGGCGGCGCCCGTCGATTTCACATTCACGCTCGACACCATCGCGCCGGCCATCAATATCGTCTCCCCGGCCGCCAGCCAGGTGCTCACCGCCGGCGCGATGCTGACCGGCGCCGCCGACGGCACCGGGTCTCCGATCATTGCGCTGAGCTACGCGTTCGACGGCGGCGAGCCGATGCCGGTGATTTACGACCGCGCCGGCGGCGCGTTCAACGAGCCGCTGAAGTTCGCGCATCTCGCCGTCGGCAGTCACACGCTGATGCTCAGCGCCACCGATGCGGCCGGCCATACGACCGTGCAGAACATCGCGGTGTCGGTGAGCGCCCTCGCGCCGCTGACGATCACCAACGCGACCCCGGTGCCGGGCCTCTCCAATGTCGGCACGACCTATCGGCCGCAGGTCTACTTCTCTCGCGCCATCAACCCAACCACTCTGAACAACAACAATTTCTTCGCCACCGACACCACCGGCGCGAAGCTGCCCGCCACCATCGTGCCCGGCAACAACGGCGGCTTTGCCTGGCTCTTCTTCGACGGCCCGATGCCCAGCGCATCGATGATCACGATCCACGTCATCGGCGACACGATCCTCGCCGCCGCCGATGGGCAGGCGCTTGATGGCGACGGCAACGGCACGCCCGGCGGCACCTTCGAGTATCACTTCGCAACGGTCAGTCTGACGCCGCTGGCGGGCACCACGCTCACGGGCAAGATCGTCGACCCCGGCGTCGACCTCAAGCCGATGACGTTCGACGACATCCGCGTCGGTCCCGACGGCGTGATCCACACGGCCGACGACGTGTTCCTGAATCCGATCGCCGGGGTGAAGGTTTACATCCTCGGCCTCGAGAACCAGTTCGCAATTACCGACGCCCAGGGCAATTTCGCGTTTAACGCGGTGCCCGCCGGGAACATCAAGTTGGTGACCGATGGCCTGACCGCGATCAACCCGCCGGCCGGGTTCTATTTCCCCGAGATGGTCATGGACCTGCACATCGACGCGGGCCAGGCCAACACGGTGATGAGCGGCATGGGCACGCAGGAGGAACGCGAGGCCAACCGCGATCGGCGCGAGGTTTATCTGCCGCGGCTGCAGACTTCGCTGTTGCAGGCGGTGAGCGACACGCAGCCGACGATGATCGATGTCGATGCGGTGTCGGCCCCGAACCTGACGGCGCAGCAGCGGCAGTTCCTGACGCTCGAGGTGCAGCCGGGCAGCGTGCTGGGGCACGATGGGTTGCCGATGCTCGGCGCCGAGATCGGCATCAGCACGGTGCCGCCGGAACTGGTGCGCGACATGCTGCCGCCGGGCGTGCTCCAGCACACGTTCGACATCACGATCCAGGCGCCGGGCGCTTCGGTCTTCGCCGAGCCGCTGCAATTGACGCTGCCCAACGTGTTCAACGCCGCGCCGGGCACCAAGCTGTTCTTCATGAGCTTCGACCACACCACCGGGCGGCTGGTGATCGAGGGGACTGCGACCGTGTCGGCCGATGGCTTGTCGGTCGTCACCGATCCCGACTCGGGCATTACCAAGCCGGGTTGGCACGGCCTGCCGCCTCCCGGGCCCAACCCCAACGACGACCAGCCGGACGACGACGACGATGACGACGATGACAACGACGACGACGACGACGATGACGATGATGACGACGACGACACCCCCGATGATGAGGAAGACAACGACGACGATGACGAGCCGGATGACACGGACCCCGACGATGACGACGACGGGGATGACGACGAGGAAGACCCCGACGACGACGACGACGAGGAGCCCGACGACGAGGAAGACGCCGACGACGACGACATCCCCGATCCGATCGACCCCGACGACGACAACGACGGCATGCCCGACGGCGGCGGCAGCGCGGTGGTGTTCAGCCCGCCCTTGCATCGCAATCCGTTTAACCTGGAGATCGTGTTTGCGGACAACGGCCTCTCGGCCGCGCTTCAACAGGTGGTGCGGGACACGGCCAGGCGATGGGAGCAGGTGATCATCGGCGACGTGCCGGACGCCTGGATTCCGTCATCGACTTCCCCCTCGGGGTATGAGTTGATCGACGACCTGCGGGTGACCGTGAAGGTGGAGAACATCGACGGCGGCGGCGGCACGCTGGCCAGCGCCGGCCCCCGTTATGTGCGCAGCGGCGTGCAATTTCCGATCACGGGAGCGATGACGATCGACTCCTCCGATCTCCCGGCCGATCCGACGAACCCGGTGTTCTTCGAGGTCATTCTGCACGAATTGGCCCATACGCTGGGGTTCACCAACTCGATGATGGCCAAGCGGGGCCTGCTGGACCCCGCCGACTCGAATCGTTTCACCGGCGCGCTGGCGCGGGCGGTCTACGCGCAATTGAGGGGCACCGCCGGCGAGCCGTTCGTGCCGCTGGAGGATGGCGGGGGTGCGGGATCGCAGGGCGGCCACTGGGACGAGGACACGTTTAACGCCGAACTGATGACGGGGTTCACCGACGCGTCCGAGCCGCTGAGCCTGCTGACCGTGGCGTTCTTCCACGACTTCGGCTACTTCGTCGATATCAGCGCGGCGGCGCCTTACACGTTGCCGCCGGCGCCGATCAGCGGGGGCGGCGGTGCATTTGCAGAGGAAAACGGCTTGCGCTCCGTCGATGTCGGCGGCTTCCTCGAAGAGATCGAGACCTCCGGCTTCTTCGGCGACTTCGGCACCGGGGCCTCGGCCGTGCAGCCCGGCTACACCCAGGTCACGCCCGTCACCACATACACCCCGGTGCAGGGCTACGGCTGGCTGCCCGGCGGCACCGCGATCACCGCGGTCGACCGCGGCGGCGCTGTCACCGGCAATCACCTCACCCAGGACCATGTGGCCTTCACCGAGGCCACCTTCGCCGTCGATCTGCTTGACGGCGCATGGGACGTCGTCGTCACCTTTGGCGACCAGTTGGCCAGCGGCAACATCATGGAGGTCTACGCCGAGGGCGTGCTCCGCACCAACGTCACCACCCGGCCCGGCGAGCACGTCACGCAGACGTTCCGCGCCTTCGTCAATGACGGTCAGCTCACGCTGCGTTTCAAAGGCTCGCCGACGGTGGTCCTCAACTCGGTGGCGGTGAATTTCGTCGGCCTGGGCAACTTCGGCGATCCATCGAACACCGTCCCCGACACCGGCCGGTTCGCCGTCGCCATCGAAAACATGGAGAACGGCGTCGTGCTGCGCAGCACCGCCGACCTGCCCGAGGGCGGCGTCCTCTGCCCCGAGGGAGTCTTCCTCGCGCCCAACACCCGTTACCGCCAGCATGTGCTCAACCTCGACTCGCTCGAGATCGGCATCAGCGAGTTCACGTCGTCCGGCTCGGGCACGACCTTCGACCTGCCCAATATCCTGCTCGGCAGGATGCTCGGCCCGGACACCGACGGCGATGGCTTGATCGACGCGGCCGAGTTCATCCTCAACACCAACCGCAACAGCCCCGACAGCGACGGCGACGGGATCAACGATCTCGCCGAGGTTCAGCAAGGCCTCAGCGCCCTTGATGATCGCGCGTTCTCCACCGGCATCGTCGCCAGCCTGCCGTTGATGGGCGATGCCCGCGACCTCGCGGTGGCCGGCTCGGTGCTCAACGCCCAGGGCCAGACCGTTTACATCGCCACCGGCTCGTATGGATTGGCGATTGTGGATGCCCTCGACTTTGACGGCCCCATCATCTTGAGCCAGCTCGACCTGCCGGGCACCAACTTCGATGTGGCGGTGGACGAGCGCGCCGGCGTCGCCGTGGTGGCGTCGAGCGCCGGACTGCACTTCATCGATATCAGCGACCGCATGGCGCCGACGTTGATCCGCACGGTCGCAAGCGCCATCGGCGGCCAGGTCGAGATCGTCGACGGCATCGCGTATGCGGCGGTTGGAACCGACCTACGGTCCTACGACCTGCTGACCGGCGAGCGGCTGGAGTCGCTTTCGCTAAGCGCCGGCAATGTCACCGGCATCGCCCGGGATGGCGCTTTCCTTTACACCATCGACAATGCCAACGTGCTGCGGTCGGTCGAGCTCGTCACCGGCGGCGCCATGATCCTCCGCGGGCAGTTGGCGATGCCCATCGGCGGCGCGAAGCTGTTCGTCGGCGGCGGCGTCGCGTACATACAGACCCTCACCTTCCTCGGCGGCTTCGCCACCGCCAATGTCGCCAACCCCGCCGCCATGACGCTCATCAGCGGCGCCGCCAATATCGGCATCACCTCCGGCGCCTTCGCCGCCAACGGATCGGGACTCGCCATCGTCGTCGGCAGCACCGGCGGCGTCCCCGCGATCGACCTCGTCGATGTGACCGATCCCGCCGATACCGGTGCGTTTATCAGCCGCTTCACCCCGCCGGGCGTCCCGCAAGGCGTCGCCATCGGCGGCGGCCTCGCCTTCATTGCCTCCGGCACCGGCGGGCTCGTCATCGTTAACTACATCTCCTTCGATGCCCAGGGTGTCGCGCCCTCGCTCTCCGTCGCCAATGCCATTGTCGACATCGCGCCAGGTACGCCGGGCATCCAGGTCGTCGAAGGCTCCACCATCGCGGTGAGGCCCACCATCGGCGACGACGTGCAGGTGCGCAACGTCGAGCTGCTCGTCAACGGGCAGGTCGTGCTCAACGACGTTTCCTTCCCGTTCGACCTGTCGGCCGCGCTGCCCCTCATTGCCAGCGCCGGCGCTAATGTGACCGTGCAGGTCCGCGCCTACGACACCGGCGGCAACGCCACCGTCTCGGCGCCCATCGCCATTGCCCTGGTGCCCGACACCGTGGCCCCGATGCTCCTCGACTCGAACATCCCCAACGGCTCCAAGCGTGGCCAGGCGTTCCGCACGCTGACCTTCACCTTCTCCGAAGCGATCGATACATCCACCATCACCGCCGCCAGCTTCCAGCTCAGCGGCCCCGGCGGCATCGTTGTTCCCGCCGACATCCAGTTCCGCAGCGGCGACCGCGTCGTTCAGCTCACCTACTCGAGCCTCGCCGAAGGCGCTCAGCAATTGGTGATCGACGGCGCGGCCGTCACCGACCGCGCGGGCAATGCACTGGGCGCGAACATCGTTCGGAACTTCACGATCGTCGAAGCGACGTCCGTCTTCATCAACGCCGCGGGCGGCTTCTGGGACGTGGCGGCCAACTGGGACACCGGCGTCGTCCCCGGCAAGTTCGATGACGTGCTCCTCGATGTCCCCGGCGACGTGACCATCACTTACCGATCCGGGACGACCGAGATCCGCAGCCTGTCGTCGAGCAACCGCTTCACCATCACCGGCGGCACGCTCATCGTCAGCCAGACCGTGCAGGTCAACAACGTGTTCACGATGGCCGGCGGCACGCTGCGCGAGGCGACGGTTCTCGCGGGCACCGGGGGCCAAGGTATCTCAACGACCACCGGCGGCGGCTCGCTCAGCGGCGTCACCGTCGTCGGTGACCTGTTCTTCAATCAGGTTAGCGCCCGTCTCGTCATCGCCAACGGCACCACCTTCCTTAACGCTCACCTGGCGGCCGATACCACCAGCATCGCCTTTACGGCCGGCAGCACGCTCACCGGCAACATCCTGTTTGAAGGGGCGGGTGCATCGTCGCGATTCGTCGAACTCACCGGCGCAGGCAGCCTCACCGTGGCGCCCGGCGCCGCCATCCGCACCTCGCCCGGATTCGCCGGTCTCGGCTCGGTCGGCCAGGGCTTCTGGTTCGGCGGGGCGATGACGCTCATCAACAATGGAGCCATTACGTCGCAAGTCAGCGGCCGGACTGTCACCATCGCCCCCTCCGCCTTCACCAATAGCGGAGCCGTCGAGGCCGCCGTGGGGGCAACTTTGAACGTGACCTCCGCCAACTGGACCAACGCCGCCGCCGGCACGATCACCGCGACCGGCGCGACCGCGACCTTCGGCGGCACCTGGTCCAACGCCGGCGTCATCAATATCGACGGCACGACGCTCAACCTCGGCGGCGCGTTCACCACCGCCGGCATCGGCGCGATCAACCGCACGGGCGGCGTCGTCAACCTCACCGGCGCGCTCAACAACGCCGCCGCGACGCTCGCGCTCAGCGCCGCGACCGGCTCATGGAACCTGCTGGCCGGCACGATCACCGGCGGCTCGGTCACCTTCGCCAACGGCGCCCGGCTGGTCACGACGTCCGTCAACTCCAGCACGCTCAGCGGCGTCACCGTCAGCGGCGACCTCTTCTTCGATGTGGTCAATGCCCGCGTCCTGATCACCAACGGCACGACTTTCGCCAACGCCCATATGATCGCCGACGGCACCAGCATCGGCTTCGCGCCCGGCAGCACGCTCACCGGCAACATCCTGTTCGAGGGTGCCACCGCCGGCTCGCGCTTCGTCGAGATGAACGGCGCGGCCGGGGCGCTCACCATCGCTCCCGGTGCGTCGATCCGCAGCGAACCCGGGTTCGGCGGCGTCGGCAGCATCGGCGCCGGCTTCTGGACGGGCGGCGCCATGACGCTCACGAACAACGGCGCTATCGCGTCGCAGGTCAGCGGCCGGCCGGTGACCATCAGCCCGGCGAGCTTCACCAACAACAATCTGGTCAATGCGACCGCCGGCGCGGTCATCAATATCATCTCGACGAACTGGACCAACGCCGCCGCCGGCACGATCACCGCGACCGGTGCCACCGCGACGTTCGGCGGCAACTGGTCCAACGCCGGCGTCATCAATATCGACGGCACGACGCTCAACCTCGGCGGCGCGTTCACCACCGCCGGCATCGGCGCGATCAACCGCACCGCCGGCGTCGTCAACCTCACCGGCGCGCTCAACAACGCCGCCGCGACGCTCGCGCTCACCGCCGCGACCGGCTCGTGGAACCTGCTGGCCGGCACGATCACCGGCGGCTCGGTCACCATGGCCGGTGGCGCTCGCATCGTCGGAACCGCGAGCAGCGGCACATTGAACGGCGTCGCCATCGCCGGAGACCTCTTCTTTGAAACCGTCAACGCCCGTGCCCTCATCACCGGCGGCACAACCTTCTCCAACGCCCACCTCGCCGCCGACAGCACCAGCATTGGCTTCGCGCCCGGCAGCACGATCACCGGCAACATCCTCTTCGAGGGCGCCGGCGCCGGCACGCGATTTGTTGAGATGAATAGCTCGCCCGGCATGGTCACCATCGCGCCCGGCGCATCGATCCGCAATGAACCGGGCTTCACGGGCTCGGGTCAAGTCGGCGGCAGCTTCTGGTTCGGCGGGGCGATGTCGCTCATCAACAATGGAACCATCACGTCGCAGGTCAGCGGCCGGCCGATCACCCTCGTCCCGGCGAGCTTCACCAATAACGGCACGGTGCAGACCGCGACGGGCGGCATCGTCAACGTCAATGCCACGGCATGGACCAACCCCGGCACGATCGCGCTGAACACCGGCGTCGTTAACCTCGGCGGCACGTTTAACGCCACCGCCGGCATCGGCACGTTCACCAACGTCGGCGCTACCGTCAACATCACCGGCGCCATCAACAACACCGGCTCGTCGTTCACGATCAACAGCGCGACCGGCTCCTGGAACCTGCTGGGCGGCAGCGTCACCGGCGGCACAATCAACTTTGCCGACGGCGCTCGGCTGGTGCCGACCGTCAGCAGCGGCACACTCGGCGGCGTCACGGTCAACGGTGACCTCTTCTTCGACCTGATCAACGCCCACGCCCTGATGACCGGCGGCACCACGTTCGCGAATGCTCACCTTATCGCCAACAGCACCACCATCGGGTTCGCGCCCGGCAGCATCATCACCGGCAACATCCTCTTTGAGGGCGCCGGCACCGCCACACGCTTCATCGAGATGAACGGCTTGGCCGGCACGCTCACCATCGCCCCCGGTGGGTCTATTCGTAGTGAGATCGGCTTCGCAGGAACGGGGCAGGTTGGCGGCAGTTTCTGGTACGGCGGAGCGATGACGCTGATCAACAATGGCGCGATCCACGCACAGGCCAGCAACCGACCGATCAATGTCGTCGCCCCGGTTCTTACCAACGGCAGCACGATTCAGACGAGCAGCGGCGGCGTCGTGAACGTCACCAGCGCCGCCTGGACCAACCCCGGCACGATCGCGCTGGCCACCGGCACCGTGAATCTCGGTGGCGGGTTCAACGCCACCGCCGGCATCGGCACGTTCAACAACGTCGGCGGCGCCGTGAACGTCACCGGCGCCATCAACAACACCGGCTCGTCGTTCACGATCAACAGCGCGACCGGCTCCTGGAACCTGATGGGCGGCAGCGTCACCGGCGGCACGATCAATTTCGCCGGCGGCGCCCGCCTCAACGCCACCACCAGCAGCGGCACCATCAGCAGCGTGACCGTCAATGGCGACGTGTACTTCGACGTCCTCAACGCCCACGCCCTGATCGCCGGCAGCACGACGTTCCTCAACGCCCACCTCGCCGCCGACAGCGCCGGCATCGGGTTCGCGCCCGGCAATATCATCACCGGTAACGTCCTTCTCGAAGGCCCTGGCACGGGCACCCGCTTCATCGAGATGAACGGGTCGGCCGGCACGGTCACCATCGCGCCCGGCGGATCGATCCGCAGCGAGCCGGGCTTCGCCGGAGCCGGCCAGGTCGGCGGCAGCTTCTGGTACGGCGGGGCGATGACGCTCATCAACAATGGAACCATCGCGTCGCAGGTCAGCGGCCGGACAATCACCCTCCTCACGCCGAGCTTCACCAACAACAACACGATTCAGTCATCGAACGGCGGTATCGTCACGGTGAATGCCACGGCCTGGACCAATCCCGGCACGATCGCGCTGAATACCGGCACCGTGAACCTCGGCGGGGCGCTCAATGCCACCGCGGGCATCGGCACCGTGACACTCGTCGCCGGCGCGCTGAACATTACAGGCGCGATCAATAACGCCGGCTCGTCACTTAATCTCAATATCGCTACCGGCTCCTGGAACCTGCTGGGCGGCTCGATCACCGGCGGCTCGATCAACTTCGCCGGCGGCGCTCGTCTCGTCCCCACCGCCGGTGGCGGCACGCTCAACGGCGTCACGGTCAACGGCGACCTGTTCTTCGACCTGCTCAACGGCCACGTCCTGATGAGCGGCGGCAGCACGTTCGTGAACGCCCACCTCATCGCCGACAGCGCCGGCCTCGGCTTCTCTCCCGGCACCACGATCACCGGCAACATCCTCCTCGAGGGCGCCGGCGCCGGCACGCGCTTCATCGAGATGAATGGTGTCGCCGGAACCCTCACGTTGGCGCCGGGCGCGGCGATCCGCAGCGAGCCCGGTTTTGGCGGCACGGGTTCGATCGGGGCCAGCTTCTGGTACGGCGGAGCGATGACGCTCGTCAACAACGGCGCCATCACCTCGCAGGTCAGCGGACGCACGATCAACATCAACCCGGCGAGCTTCACCAACAACGGAACGACGCGAGCGACCGGCGGCGGCAACCTGGGCATCTCGAACTTCGCCCCCAATGGCGGCACCCTTGCCGCCGGCGCGGGCAGCCTCGTCACGATCACCGGCGCGTTCACGAACCTGTCGACCGGCACCGTCGAAATTGAGATCGGCGGCACGTCGACCGCACAGTTCGGCCGGTTCAATGTCACCGGTATCGCCACTTTCGCCGGCGCGCTCAATGTGGCGCTCGTCAACGGCTTCATGCCTGTGCTCGGCCACCGCTTCAGCATCTTTAATTTCGCGTCGAGAACGGGCACGTTCACTACGCTCAACGGCGTGAACATCGGCGGCGGCCTGCGGCTCGATACCGATTACCAAGCGATCAAGCTCGACCTCGTCGCGGTCCCCGCCTGACGTGGGCGTTGGCGAATGAGCTTGTCACGTGGCCACCCATGCCCTGCGGAAGTCGCGGCACGGCGGGACCATCACGTGCGAGGTGCTGATGAATTAAATCGGTGCGATGACATGCCGCATGGTCCACGACGAATGCAAGAACGACGGGGGCGACTTTGAGGCCGAGTACGACCGGATGATCACGCCACGAGAACGCCCCAACACGCCCCAAACGCATGGTCCGTCCTCGCATCCTCGAATGATCGCCAGCGCTATGCCCCCGCACTCGAGTGGGCCCGCGCTAACTGCAAGGTCACCGAGGGAACCGCCTGGGTTATGGATTCCGAACCGTCAGCGAAGATATCTGGCCAGAGGCACCGGGCAGGTCGCACTGGCCCTTGCTGCACTCGACGGGCGGGGTGAAGCGGCAGGCGTTATCAAACAGCTCGAGCAGGTGTTCGCGGCGAAGTTTCGCAGGAACGCGGTGCCCTCGTTGAACTCGTCGTCACCTATCCACCTCGCCAACTCATACTCGACGGTATCATCAACCCACTGGCCGGTGGGCGGTATCTGGACGTGCTCGGCGATGATCGCCCATTCTCCGCCGCCGGTGCGCCGATAAACATAAAGTAATAAAATCGGATAGCACAAGTTCAGTTTAACGGCATGCTCGGCGACACATTGGTCGTCGGTCGGCGAGTCCGGGCGGTCGCCTGTCACCCAGACCGGTTAATTTGATTCGAACAGAACCGATCCACTCGTAGCGGGCGGCACGGGCAAACCGCTCCGAGCGGCGGCCTGCCCGTGCCACCCAAAACACTTCAGGACGCTGCGATTGAATTGTTTCTGCTCTAATATTTCGCCTATGACTCACTCCGCGATCCCGCGCGCGTTCTTCCTTCTCTGCGCTGTGCACGCTTCGCTCGCGTTGGCCACTGAAGGGCATTGGCCCTTTGTGCCGTCGAACGACGCGGGCGCCGCCGCGCCGATTCTCGACCTGCGCTCGATCAATGAGAAGCAGAGCGGCGAGACCGGCTTCGTCCAGCTCTCCGCGGACGGCAACAGCTTCATCCGCGGCGACGGCAAGCCCATCCGTTTCTGGGCCTGCGGCAGCGACCTCTACCGCAACACGCCCGATGAGATGGACCGTCACTGCCGGTTCCTGGCGCGGCTGGGCGTCAATATGGCCCGGCTGCACGTCACCGTCACCGCGACCAAAGAGGGCAGCCGGATCACGGATGTCGACGAAACGGTGGTCGCCGGCGTGTTCCGCTTCATCAAGGCGGCCAAGGACAACGGCATCTACGTCACGATCTCGCCCTACTACGGACACCACAAGACCCCGGCGAGCTGGGGGCTCGACGGCTACGGCCCCGACCGCGAGCCGTGGGGCGCGATCTTCATCGACCCGAAGATGCAGGACGCCTACCGGGCCTGGACGCGCGAGCTCTACACCCGCAAGAACCCGCACACCGGCCTGGCGATCAAGGACGACCCGACGGTCGCGATCCTGCAGGTGCACAACGAAGACTCGATGTTCTTCTGGACCATGCAGCGGCTGCCGCAGGCCCAGAGCGACAGGCTCGCGAAGCTCTTCGCGGCCTGGCTGACAAAGAAGCACGGGTCATTGGACAACGCGGTGAAAGCGTGGGACGGCCACAAAGAGAAGGGCGACGACGTGGGCGGGGGTGCCGTCGCGCTGATGAGCACCTGGCACATGACGCAGGAATGGAAGGGCGGGCAGGCGAAACGGATGCGCGATCAGGTGCAGTTCCTCGCCGAGCATCAGCGCGCCTTCTATGCGTCGATGGGCAAGTACCTGCGGCAGGAACTCGGCTGCAAGCAGCTCCTCAACGCGAGCAACTGGCGCACCGCCGATGATCTGAAATTGAAGGAGATCGAGCGCTGGACCTATGCCGCCCTGGATATCGACGCGGAGAACGAGTACTACGGCAGCGACTACCAACACCTCGGCGCGAACAACGGCTACCGCATCGACCCGGGTCACCACTTCATCGACGAATCCTGCCTGCACAAGCCGCTGGAGCAGACGACCAACTTCAAGTCGCAGGTGGGCCATCCGTTCATCGTCACGGAGACGAGCTGGAAGCACCCGAACCTTTATCAGGCGGAAGGACCCTTCCTCGCGTCGGCCTACCAGTCGCTCGGCGGGGTCGACGCGGTCTACTGGTTCAGCGCCGGCAGCGTGGACTGGCTGCACGACCCAAGGCGGCTGTTCTGGATGGTGGGCGACTCCCATGCGATCGACAAGTGGAGCTGCTCGACGCCGATGCTGATGGGCATGTTCCCGGCGGCGGCGCTCACGTACCGCATGGGCTACGTGAAGGAGGGCGAGCCGGTGGTGCGCGAAGAGCGGAGCCTCGCCGAGTTGTGGGATCGCAAGCCGCCGGTGATTGACGACAACGAGATCTACGGCGTGAGCCGCGAGACGCAGGAGTGCAAATCGCCGCGCACGAAGGACGGTCGTGTGAGCCGGGCGGCATTCTTGGTTGGGCCGGTGCAGTTGAAGCTGGACGGCGACCCCGCGAAAACGACGATCGCGGACTTTGCGCCGCGGCTCGATGGCGAGCGAGGCGGCATCGCCAGCAACACCGGCCAGCTCAATTGGGACTACGTCAAGGGCGTCTGCACGATGGATGCCCCTTGCGCCCAGGGCGTCGCCGGCTTTCTCGCCGCCGCCGGCAGCCGGTTCCAGCTCGGCAGCGTCGACATCGAATCGAGCAACGCCTACGCGGCGGTGAGTGTCGTCGCCCTCGACGACAAGCCGCTCGGTGAATCGCGGCGCGTGCTGGTGCAGGTGGGCACGACCGCCCGCCTCTCCGGCTGGCAGGAGAAGGACGCCGAGTTCCCCTTCGACAAGACGACCATCAAGGGCAAGCAGATCATGAACACCGGGCAGCCGCCGTGGCAGATCGCCGACACGCAGGTGACCGTCACGATCAGGAATGAGCACCTGACCAAGGCGTCACGGCTGGATATCAACGGCCGCCGGGCGGAGGACATCGCGGTCACGGCGGGGGCGAAGCTGTTGACGTTCAAGCTGCCGCGCAACACGATGTACGCGATCGTGGAGTGATCGAGGCCCGATCGGGCCGTACGCCCATCACCACGTCGCGAAGCCTCCAACATTTTAGGGGGCTCTCGATCGTAGCCGGTGGCACGGGTCGGCTCGGCGACCCGTGACGCGTACTACCCAGAGCACGGGTCACCGAGCCGACCCGTGCCACCGACGCCGAACGCTGCGATTGAACAGAGCACGGGTCGCCGAGCCGACCCGTGGCACCGACACCAAAGCCCACGATTGAATTGGCGCTGCTCGATTGCACACTTGCGTCGGGGATACCCATACGATTGACGAGTGGCTCATGCGGCCGACGCGCGGCATGGCGGCGGTGACTTGCCAGTGGAGTCAGGCGATGCCTTTTCTGTTGGCGGAATCTTTGACGACGAGATTTGCTTGTGAGTTCTCCCTCCTTTACCACCGGCCTTAAACGTCTGCTCCATTGGCGTCGGGCAGACGATGGTGAGGGTGGACGCGCCGCGGGAGGCGAAGCCGAGGCGCCCCTGCGATCCAAGCTCTACAGCATCGATCAGCTCGAGACCCACGCCAAGGCGTTGGCGGGCCAGAGCCGGCTCGCCACGCAGCGCCTGCCCGACAAGCTCCTGCCGCGGCTCAAAGAAAACGAGCGCGTCCTGGCCGAGGCGTATGAGCTGGTCACCGCGGCGGCGGCCCGGAGTCACCGCGTCTCGCCGGCGGCGGAGTGGCTGCTCGACAACTACTACCTCATCGAGCAACAGGTGCGGACGGCGAGCAAGCATCTGCCGCGGTCCTACAGCCGGTCGCTGCCCCGGCTGGCGAACACGCCGGCCGCGGGTTATCCGCGCACCTACGGCATCGCGCTGGAGCTGATCGCCCACGTCGATGGCCGCATCGATTCCGTCAGCCTCAACGGCTTCATCGCCGCCTACCAGACGGTCGCGCCCCTGCGGTTGGGCGAGCTCTGGGCCGTGCCGATCATGCTCCGGCTGGCGCTGCTGGAAAACCTGCGCCGCGTGGCGGCCCGCATCGCCACGTCGCGCCGCGAGCGCGATGAAGCCCTCGACTGGGCCCAGCGCATGCTCGCCGCTGTCGAGCGCAACCCCACCGAACTGATCATCGTGCTGGCCGACATGGCCCGGGCCGACCCCGCGCTCTCGGGCCCGTTCATGGCGGACCTCACCCGCCAGTTGCAGGGACAGAGCCCGCACCTGTCGTTCGCGATTAACTGGCTGGAACACCGCCTCACCGAGCAGGGGCTGACCATCGAGCAACTCGTCCGTGCCGACGGACAGGCCCAGGCGGCGGACCAGGTCTCCATCGGCAACAGCATCGGCAGCCTGCGATTCCTCGACGCCACCGACTGGCGCGACTTCGTCGAGGGCCACAGCGTGGTGGACCGGGTGCTGCGGCACGACCCGGTGGCGGTCTACGGGGACATGGCGTTCGGCACCCGCGACCGCTACCGCCACGTCGTCGAGCGGATCGCCAAGCGGAGCCGGCTCACGGAGCCGGAGGTCGCGGAGCAAGTGGTGGAGCTTGCCCGGGCCGTGGCGGTCGGCCAACCGCGCGACCGCGCCGCCCACGTGGGGTACTACCTTGTCGACGAGGGCCGGCCGATGCTCGAACGGCGGGTGCAGATGCGGCGATCGCTGCCCGCCGTCCTCGCCCGGTTCGCGAAGCGGCACGCGCTGTTTCTCTATTTCGGCGGCATTGTTCTGCTCGCGCTCGGCGCCGCGGCTGCATTCTTCACGTGGCTGGGCGGGCGGGGCGCGGCGCCCCTGGCCATCGCCCTGCTCGCGGCCCCGGCGATGCTCTGCGCCTCGCAGCTCGCCGTGGGCCTCGTCAACTGGCTGGTCATGCGGTGGGTGCCGCCGCGGCCGCTGCCGCAAATGGACTTTCAGCGCGGCGTGCCGGAAGCCCACCGCACCCTCGTCGCCATCCCCACCATGGTCACCGGCACCGACGCCGTCGAGCGGCTGATCGAGGGCCTCGAGGTTCGCTACCTGGCCAACCGCGACCCGCATATCCACTTCGCGCTGCTGACCGATCTTGAGGATGCTCCAAGCGAGACCATGCCCGGCGACGAGGCGCTGATCCGCCTGGCCTGTGACGGCATCGAGGCGCTGCGCGAAAAGTACGCCGGGGACCGCGAGGACATCTTCTATCTGTTCCATCGCCCCCGCCAGCGCAACGAGCAGTGCGGGACTTGGATGGGCTACGAACGCAAGCGCGGCAAGCTCAGCGAGCTCAACGCCCTGCTGCGCTCGGCGCCCGGCGCCCGCGAGCATTTCACGCGCGTGGTGGGCGACCTCGCCGCCCTTAACGGCGTCTCGTACGTCATCACCCTCGACACCGACACGCAACTGCCGCGCGACTCCGCCCACAGGATGATCGGGGCGATGGCCCACCCGCTAAACCGCCCGGTGGTGGACCCGCGCCGCCGGCGCGTCGTCAGGGGGTACGGCATCCTGCAGCCGCGCGTCGGGGTCAGCCTGCCCAGTTCGCAGCGCTCGCTCTTCGTCCGCATGATGGCCGGCGACAGCGGCGTCGATCCGTACACGCGCGTCGTCTCCGATGTGTACCAGGACCTCTTCGGCGAGGGCAGCTTCATCGGCAAGGGCATCTACGACGTCGACGCGTTCGCCGCCACCTGCGAGCAGTTTCCTCCCAACACCATCCTCAGTCACGACCTGATCGAAAGCGCCTACGCCCGGTCCGCCCTGCTCAGCGATGTCGAGCTGGTCGAAGACCACCCCTCGCACTACCAGGGCGACATGAGCCGGCGGCACCGCTGGGTGCGCGGCGACTGGCAGATCGCCCGCTGGTTGTTGCCGCGCGTGCCGGGCGGTCCGGGGGGGGATGGGGCGACGGTCCGCAACCCGATCTCCGCGCTCTCGTGGTGGAAGGTCCTGGACAACCTGCGGCGAAGCCTGGTGGCGCCGGCGATGTTCGCGCTGCTCCTGATGGCGATGTTCCTGCCGCCCGCGGCGGCGGCGGTGGCGATGCTGTTCGTGCTCGCGGCGCTGGTGGCCGTGCCGCTGGCCTCGACGGCGGCGGACCTGCTGCGCAAGCCGCGCGACCTGCCGCTGGCGACGCACCTGAACGTCAACCTCTCCTCGTTGGCCAAGCAGTCGCTCGTGGCGATCTTCAGCGTCGCCTTTCTTCCCTATGAAGCGATCCGCCACCTCGACGCGATCGTCCGCACGCTGGCGCGGATGTGCTGGACCAAGCGGGACCTTTTGGAATGGAAGACCGCCAGCGAAGCCGAGCGCGGCGGTGCCGTGACGCCCGGCGCGTTCATCGCGACGATGTGGATGGGGCCGGTGGTTGCCGTGGCGGTGCTGGCGCTGCTGGCCATGTTACGGCCGGCGATGATCCCGCCGGCGGCGCCGCTCTTGGCGCTGTGGCTCGTCTCGCCGCTGGCGGCATGGATGATCAGCCGGCCCTTGGCGCCGCGGCAGGCCCGGCTTACCGACCGGCAGCGCGTGTTCCTGGGCACCGTCGCCCGCAGGACGTGGCGATACTTCGAGGCGTTCGCCACCGCGAAAGAGAACTGGCTGCCGCCGGACAACGTCCGTGAAGAGCCGGACCTCATCGCCCCGCGCACCAGCCCGACCAACATCGGCATGGCGATGCTGGCCAATCTCGCCGCCTGCGATTTTGGCTACTGCCCGGCCGGCACGCTGCTCGAACGCACCCGCGACACCCTCGACACGCTGGCGCGGCTGGAGCGGCACCGCGGCCACTTTTTCAACTGGTACGACACCCGCACGCTCAAGCCGCTGCCCCCGCGTTATGTCTCTATGGTCGACAGCGGCAATCTGGCGGGTCACCTGCTCGTGCTGCGCCAAGGGCTGCTGGAGCTGATCGATGCCCCGCCTTCTTCTCCGCGCGTTTTCGCCGGGATCCAGGCGACGACCCGCGTGGCGATCGAGGCCGCCCGGGGCCGGCACCGAATGAGCGAAGGCGACGACGGGCCGATGGTGTCTGTCGCCCTGGTGCGCCGTCTTGAAGAAATCGAAGCGAGCCTCACCAGCCCGCCGGCGTCCCTGAGCCTGCTGACGGCCCGGCTAGGGGAGATCGCGCAGGCGGCCGAAGCCCTGACGGCCGAGGCGGCCGGCGATGAGGAGCTTCAGTGGTGGACGGAGGCGCTGCGGCGGGAGGCGCTCGATCACCGCCTGGAACTGCTGCACCTGGCCGCGTGGCTTTCGCTTCCCGCTGCCCCGGCGGGGCTGTGGCAGCACGGCTCGGCCGAGCAGACGGGCCGCCTTTCGGCCTTGCAAGCGCACCTGGCGCGGCTCGACGCCGGCGCGTCCTTGCACGAACTGGCGGGCCTGCCGCAGACCGTGATCCCCGAGATCGATGGCATCCTCGCCCGCTCTCCCGGTCAAACCGAAGGCGACAGCCGCGACCACCGGGCCGCGGACGACGCGTTCACGCGCCTGCGTCTGGCCCTGTTGGAATCGTCGCGTCGCGCAGGCGATCGGATCAAGGTGATCGAGCAGCTCGCCGGCGAGTGCGCCGCCCTGGCGGAGATGGATTTCAGCTTCACCTACGACGCCTCCCGCGAACAGTTCGCCATCGGCTACAACGTCGATGAGCAGCGGATGGACGCCAGTTACTACGACCTGCTGGCCTCGGAGGCGCGGCTGACCAGCTTCGTGGGGATCGCCCAGGGGCAGTTCGGGCAGGAGCACTGGTTCTCGCTCGGCCGGTCCATTACCGCCACGCAGAGCGGCCGGGCCCTGCTCAGTTGGTCGGGCTCGATCTTCGAGTATCTGATGCCACTGCTGGTGATGCCGACGTATGAGAACACGCTGCTCGATCAGACTTACCACGGGGTCGTTCGCCGGCAGATCAAATACGCCCGGCAGCACGGCGTGCCCTGGGGCATTTCTGAATCCGGCTACAACGCGACCGACCAGAACCTCAATTACCAGTACCGCGCCTTCGGTGTCCCCGGGCTCGGGTTCAAGCGCGGCCTCGCCGAAGACCTGGTCATCGCGCCCTACGCCAGCGCCTTGGCGCTGATGGTCGCGCCGCACCTGGCTTGCCGCAATCTCGAGCAAATGTCCAGCCAGGGGTTGCAGGGGCGGTACGGCTTCTATGAAGCGGTGGATTACACACCCGCCCGGCTGCCGCCGGGAACCACCAGCGCCACCGTGAAGCAGTTCATGGCTCACCACCAGGGCATGAGCCTGCTGGCCCTGTCCTATGCGCTGCTCGACAAGCCGATGCAGCGGCGCTTCGCCGCCGACCCGGCCCTGCGGGCGACGATGCTGCTGCTTCAAGAGCGGGTGCCCAAGGCGATCGCCGCGGTTTTTCCGCACGCCGCCGAGGCCACCGCCGCCCGCATCATCTCCACCGCCGAGGAAGGATCGATGCGGGTCATCAAAGACCCATCGGCATCGGCGCCGGAGGTTCACCTGCTCTCCAACGGGCGGTACCACGTCGTCGTCACCAGCGGCGGCGGCGGCTACAGCCGGTGGCGCGACCTGGCCGTCAACCGCTGGCGCGAGGACCCCACCCGCGACCACCACGGCAGCTTCTGCTACCTGCGCGACCTCGACAGCGGGGCGTTCTGGTCCACCGCCTGGCACCCGACCCTCAAGCCGTCGAAGCAGTACGAGGCGATCTTCACTCACGTCCGCGCCGAGTTCCGCCGCCGCGATGACGACATCCTGACCCACACGGAAATCAGCGTCTCGCCGGAGGACGACATCGAGCTGCGCCGCGTCACGCTCACCAACCGCGGCGACGGGGCGCGGACGATCGAAGTGACCAGCTACATGGAGGTGGTGCTGGCGCCGCAGGCGCAGGACCTGTCGCACCCGGCGTTCAGCAACCTGTTCGTGCAGACGGAACTGATGCGGCCGCGGCAGGCGGTCCTCTGCACCCGCCGGCCGCGCTCCGCCAGTGAGAAGCCGCCGTGGATGATGCACATGATGGCGGTGCGCGGCGACACCGTCGGCGAGGCGACCTACGAAACCGACCGCATGCGGTTCATCGGCCGGGGCAGGACGGTGGCGGAACCGGCGGCGATGGACCGCGGCGCGAAACTGACCAACAGCAGCGGCCCGGTGCTGGACCCGGTGGCGGCCGTCCGCCGCGTCGTCAGGCTTGGCCCGGGCGAATCGGTGCGCGTCGACCTCATCACCGGCGTCGCCGAGACCCGCGAGGGCGTCAACCTTCTCGTCGACAAGTACCACGACCGCAGCCTCGCCGACCGCGTGCTCGAACTCGCCTGGACGCACAGTCAGGTCATGCTCCAGCAACTCAACGCCTCCGAGGCGGACGCCCAGACCTACAACCGGCTGGCGGGCTCGCTGATTTATGCCTCGTCGCTGCGCCGCGCCGAGGCCAGCGTGCTCACGCTCAACCGCCGCGGCCAGAGCGGCCTCTGGGGCTACGGCATCTCCGGCGACCTGCCCATCGCGCTGCTGCGCATCCGCAACCGGGCCCGCATCGAACTCGTCCGGCAGGTCGTGCAGGCCCACGCGTACTGGCGGATGAAGGGGCTTAGCGTCGACCTGGTCATCTGGAACGAGGATGATTCGATCTACCAGCAGCCCCTCCAGGAGACGATCATGGGCATCGTCGCCGCCAGCCCGGAGGCGGCCCTGATCGACAAGCCCGGCGGCGTGTTCGTCCGCCGCGGCGAACTCATCGCGCCGGAGGACCGCACGCTGCTCCAGACCGTGGCCCGCCTCGTCCTGCTCGATGAGGCGGGGACCCTGGCCGAGCAGGCCGAGCGGCGCGGGCGGCGCGACGTGGTGGTTCCCGCCTTGCGGATACGGCCGCGCACCGCGCCGCCGCCGCCGCCGGTGGCGAAACCCCAGCGCGACCTGGTCTTCCACAACGGCCTGGGCGGTTTCACGCAGGACGGCCGCGAGTATGTCACCATCCTCGGCGAGCGCCAGTCCACGCCGGCGCCCTGGGTCAACGTCATCGCCAACGCCGAGTTCGGCACGCTGGTGTCCGAGAGCGGCAGCTCGTATACCTGGGCGGAGAACAGCCACGAGTTCCGCCTGACGCCCTGGCTCAATGATCCGGTGAGCGACGGCAGCGGCGAGGCGGTTTACATCCGCGACGAGGAGAGCGGCGCCTACTGGTCCCCCACCCCGCTGCCAGCCCGCGGCCCCAACCCGTACGTCGCCCGCCACGGCTTCGGATACAGCGTCTTTGAATACGCGCAGGACGGCATCGTCAGCGAGTTGAGCCAATTCGTCGCCACCGACGCCCCCGTCAAGTTCATCCGCCTCAAGCTCGTCAACCGCAGCGGCCGGCAGAGGCAGTTGTCGGTCACGGGCTGCTTCGACTGGGTGCTGGGCGAGCTGCGCAGCAAGGCGCTGCTGCACGTGGTCACCGAGGTAGACAACGCCAGCGGGGCGCTCTTCACCCGCAACCCGTACAACCCGGAGTTCGCCGACCGCGTGGCCTTCGTCGACTGTAGCGAGAGCGAGCGCACCGTCACCGCCGACCGCACCGAGTTCATCGGCCGCAACGGCACCCCCGCCCATCCCGCCGCCATGCGCCGCGTCCGCCTCTCCGGCCGCGTCGGCGCCGGCCTCGACCCCTGCTCGGCGATGCAGACGCAGGTCCACTTGCAGGACGGCGAGGAGCGCGAGGTCATCTTCATCCTGGGCGCCGCCCGCAACGAAGACCAGGCCCGCCACCTGGTGCACCGCTTCCGCGGCGTCCCCAGCGCGTTCACCGCCCTCGAGGCGGTTTGGCAGTACTGGCGGCGCACGCTGGGCGTGGTGTACGTCGAGACGCCCGACCCTTCGGTCGACTTCCTCGCCAACGGCTGGCTGCTCTACCAGACGCTGTCGTGCCGGATGTGGGCCCGCACCGGGTTCTACCAGTCGGGCGGCGCTTACGGATTTCGCGACCAGCTTCAGGACGCCATGGCCCTGCTGCACGCCGAGCCCGGCCTGCTGCGCGAGCACCTGCTGCGGGCGGCGGCCCGGCAATTCAAGGAGGGCGATGTTCAGCACTGGTGGCACCCGCCCGTCGGCCGCGGCGTCCGCACCCACTTCTCCGATGACTACCTCTGGCTCCCCTGCGCCGTCAACCGCTACGTCACCGCCACCGGCGACACCGGTATCCTCGACGAGCGAATCCCGTTCCTCAGCAGCCGGCCGCTGCGCCCCGATGAGGAGTCGTATTACGACCTGCCCAATGTCTCCGATGAGTCCGGTTCGCTGTACGACCACTGCGTCCGCGCCATCGACCACGGCCTGCGCTTCGGCGAGCACGGCCTGCCCCTGATGGGCTGCGGCGATTGGAACGACGGCATGAACCTGGTCGGCGCCGGCGGCAAGGGCGAGAGCGTCTGGCTTGCGTTTTTCCTGTTCGACGTGCTCAATCAGTTCATCCCCGTGGCCCGCATGCGCGGCGACGTGGCCGTCGCCGACCGTTACACCGTCGAGGCCTGGCGGCTGCGCGACCACATCGAAGCCAACGCCTGGGACGGCCAGTGGTACCGCAGGGCTTACTTCGATGACGGCACGCCGCTGGGCTCGTCCACCAACGCCGAATGTCAGATCGATTCGATCTCCCAAAGCTGGTCCGTGCTGTCCGGCGCCGGGGCTCCGCAGCGATCGGCCACCGCGATGGCGAGCCTCGCCCGTCGGCTGGTCCGGCCCGCCGGCAAGCTGATCCAACTGCTCGACCCGCCCTTCGACAAGTCCGACCTCAACCCCGGTTACATCAAGGGCTACGTCCCCGGGGTCCGCGAAAACGGCGGGCAATACACCCACGCCGCCATCTGGGCGGTTATGGCGCTTGCCGAGATGGGCGACGTCAAGCGGGCGTGGGAGCTGTTCAACCTCATCAACCCCGTGAAGCACGGCGATTCCGCCAAGGCCATCACCACCTACCGCGTCGAACCTTACGTCGTCGCCGCCGACGTGTACGGCGTCGATCCCCACGTCGGCCGCGGCGGCTGGACCTGGTACACCGGCTCGGCGAGCTGGATGTACCGCCTGATCACCGAGTCGTTCCTGGGCCTGCAACTGCGGGTCGACAAGCTCCACATCACCCCCCGCGTCCCCGCCGAATGGACCTGCTACAAGATCCATTACCGCTACCGCGAAACTTTTTATCACATCACCATCCGCACCGCCGCCGGCGCGGGCGGCGGCCGCGTGCTGGTCGATGGCGTGGAGCAATCGGATCATGCCATCCCCCTGGTCGATGACCGCCGCGACCATCACGTGGAGGTGGAGCTCACGGCGCGACCACCATCACCTTCAGTCGAGCACGCCCCACCGACTTTCCCACCGTCAGCGGCCCGCATGAATCTGCCGGGAGCAGCGCCGCCCACTCCGGAACCTTCGGCCGCGGGAACGGGTTCTTCCCCGTGAATCTCTGCCCAGGGGCAACTGCATGTAGGAGGGGAGGCACTGACAAGCGGAGTCCGCGGAGCTTGTCAGTGTCGGTCATGCAAGTCCGACCCCATTGGCACGGGCCGGGGGAAAGAGGGCGCCGCGGTGACGCTCACCGGCGTGATCCACAACAAGAGCAAGGTGGCCTTGGAGCGCCCACACCCGGTGTTCATTTACACCGACCGCAACACGGCCTTCCCGATGGTGCACGCGTTTCAGTATTTCGATGAAGAGTCGAAGTCGCTGGTGCCGGGCGCGGCTTACTCGTACTCGCGCGGTGTCGGCGCGGAGCGAGCGGCCGCGACGACGCTTCCACCTTCGAGGTCTGGGCGGCCCTGTTGCACGGCGGCAGGTGCGCGGTGTTCACCGAAGCGGTTCCCCGGTTGAGCGAGCTGGAGCGGTTCGTGCGCGACAACGGCGTGACTTGCGTCTGGCTCACCGCGACGCTGTTCAACACGATCATCGCGGGTCCAGCACCATCTCGTGCATCGCGACGATGCGGCCGTCTGGATCGAGGAAAACGATATCGATCGGGAAGCGGCAGCGGCGCATCACGAAGCCGACGACCTCCGGCTTCGGCAAGACAAACAGCATGCCGGCGTCGGCCGACAGACTGTCGCGGTCGGACAGGCCGCGCACGCGCTGCTTCGTGGAGACGGCCAGTTCCATTTGAAGGTGCGGCCGTTGATCGTCACCGGCTGATACACCGGCGGCCCGTCGCCGCAGCCGCCGAGCAGCAGCGTCAGCCATGCGATCGCCACCGCCGCCAATGAGGGCCACGGGTCGCCCGGTCGCATCGTCAGGTTTCGCGGACGGGCTGGCATGGACACCATGTTCAATCTATCGGCATGCAGGCACGTGCTGATCATTGGACGCGGTACGCCGACCGGTGAGCAGGGCTGCCCATTTCACCACGGGCAGCGCAGGTTTGACGAGTGAACGAACATCGTTGATGCCTTACGGCGCTTCCTTCGAAGCGTTGTCCGCTTCGCCTGCCGGCTCCTCCGTCTTCAGCCAGCGCGGCGTCTGGCCCTGTGAGGCCGCCACCATTTCCACCCACTTGAGCACCTCCGCCGCCGCGTCGTAGAGTTCCTCGGGGATCATCGTGTCGAGCTCGAGTTCATTGAGCGCTCGCGCCAGCGTGACATCGCGGATGATCGGGATGTCCTGCTGCTTCGCGATGTCCCTGATCTGCTGGGCGACATGGCCCTCGCCCTTGGCGACCAGCCTGGGCGCCGAGTCTTCCTTCGGGTCGTAGCGCAGGGCGCACGCGATGTGGGTGGGGTTGATCACGATGATGTCCGCCTTTTCGACCTGCCTGATCATCTGGCCCTGGCTGATCTCCTCGTGCATCCGCTTGCGCTTGCTCTTGTAGTGCGGGTCGCCTTCCTGCTCCTTGTGTTCCTGCTTCACCTGCTCCTTGCTCATGCGCAGCTTCTTGCCGTGCTGCCAGCGCTGGTAGAAGAGGTCGAGCACGGCCACCGCGACGTAGAAGAGCAGGATCGCCGTGATGCACCGCCCGAAGATGCGCATCATCTGCACCGACGCCTCGCCCACCGGCAGCGTGCCCAGCAGCAGAATGGTCCGCAGCTCCGACGCGATGATGTTCCAGGTGATGATCGTGATCACGGCCATCTTGAGCGTGGTCTTCAGCAGCTCGATGTACGTCTGCATGCTGAAGAACATGCGCTTCATGCCTGCGAACACGTTGAGCTTGTCGAGCTTGGGCATCAGCGGGTCGAGGGTGAAGAGCGAGCCGACCTGGAGGTAGGAGGCGAGGGCGCCGGCGACGGTCATGGCGAGAATGGCGGGCATGACGAGCATCATGCCCTGCGCCGTGAGCGTGGCGAACGCGGCGACCGCCATGCCCGGCAACAGGTCCGGGCGGGCCGCTGTGTCCATGGCCGTATGGAACATCTCGCGAAATCCTTGTGAGATGATGGCCTGCTGGGCCGCGAGCGCACCGAGCCCGGCCGCCAGCACCGCGACCGAGGCGAGCTCCGACGACTTCGCCACCTCGCCGCGTTCGCGCGCCTTGCGGATCTGCTGTGGCGTTGCTTCTTCGGTTTTTTCTGCGTCACTCATGGGTAGGAGACCCAGTTCGATTGGCGATCAACAAGTGGGGTGGCACTGACAAGCGGAGTCGGCGGAGCTTGTCAGTGTTGGCGGCCCACGAAGCGCCACTGACAAGGCTTCCGAGCAAGCCTTGTCAGTGCCACCCTAATTGCCGCCGGCGATCAAGTCTTTCAGCACGCGCAGCGATCGCACGAAGTGATCGCCGAAGAGCGACCAGGTGATCGTCAGGCTTAGGAGGATGATGAGCAGGCCGAGGCCGGACTTGACGGTCAGGCCGAGGAAATAAACCTGGATCTGCGGAGCGACGCGGTTGAGCAGGCCGAGCACGACGTCGAGGAGGATGAGCACCGCGAGCACGGGCATGGCGAGGCGGATCGAGAACGTGAGCAGTTCGCCGAAGACGAGCAGGAGTTGGGCGATGCCGCCTTCCCCGATCAGGCGGGCCGGCAGAAACTCCTGCGGCGGCAGGGCGGCGAGGCTGTCGCCGAGTGTTTCGATGACCACGGCATGGCCGCCGAGCGTGAGGAACAACACGATCGCGACCTGGAGGAAAAAGGAGCCGAGCATCGACTCCTGCTGCTGCGAGATCGGGTCAAAGACGTTGGCGATGGTGGCGCCGCGAGCCAGATCGACGAGCGAGCCGAAGGCCACGAACATGTTGTACATGAGGTCGATCATCTTGGCGATGATCAGGCCGAGCACCGCTTCCTTGGCGGCGAGTGCGGCATACTCGAAGCCGGTGACCTGCGCCGCGGCGGCAGCGCCCAGCGACACGCCCGGCAGCAGCACGAGCACGAGCATCATCGTGATGCCGATGCGCAGCCGGCGCGGGAGCACCCGGCCGCCGAACACCGGCGTCAGCACCACGATCGGCAGCACCCGCGCGAGGAGCAAACCAGCCACGCGCGCGCTGGCGGCGAGCTGCGGGTCGTTCAGCAGGCGGGTGAAGAGTTCTTCCATGTCACGGTTAGATTGGAGCCGCAGCGTCCTCGCTGCGCGTCCGCGGACGCGCAGCGAGGACGCTGCGGCTCAAAAATCAGCGCCCATCACGTCCCCACCCTTCCAATATTCTCAAACAGCACCGTCGCAAATTGAATCAGTTGGCGCAGCATCCACAGCCCGCCGACGCCCAGCGCGAGGAACACCGCGATGATCTTGGGCACCACGGTGAGCGTCTGCTCCTGGATCTGCGTGGCTGCCTGGAACAGGCTGATGAGCAGGCCGATGATCATCGCCGCCAGCACCGGCAGCGCGCTGAGCACCAGCGTCAGCAGCAGCGCCTCGCGGATCAGGCGTAAGACCATTTCTGCGTCCATGGCTTGGCTCCTGGAGCACCATCCCGCAAGGGTGGTGCTCCCTGCATGTCCTTACCTACGCGTAATTCAGCACCACACCCTGCAAGATCAGCGTCCACCCGTCGATCAGCACGAACAAGAGAAGCTTGAACGGCATCGAGATCGTCACCGGCGAGAGCATGTGCATGCCCATCGCGAGGAGGATGTTTGAAACGACAAGATCGATCACGAGAAACGGAATGAAGATCAGGAAGCCGATCTGAAACGCCTCGATGAGTTCGCTGAGCATGAAGGCCGGCGCGAGGATCGTCAGGTCGCGGACGAGCTGGCGGATGGCGGGGTCGTCGCCGAACACGGCTTCGAGCGGCTGGGCTCCGTTGGCGCCCATCAGCTTGGCTTGCAGCCTTTCGAAGAGCGCGACGTTGCTGCGGTGGGCGTGCTTCTCGAGGAAGGCCCGGATCGGCGGCTCGGCGGCGTCCAGCACATCCCGCACCGGCTGCATCGACGACTGCTCCTTCAGCTTCTTCTCGCGCTCCTCCGGCGTCAGCGCGGCGAGCTCCGCTTGCCTCTTCGCGTCGGCGGTCTTGTGCCGCGTGTAGATGTCCACCACCACGGGCGACATGATGTGCAGCGTGAGGATCAGGGCGAGGCCGGTGATGACGGTGTTGGGCGGGATCTGTGGCGTGCCGATCGCCTGGCGGAGGATGCCGCCGATGATGACGAGCTTGGCGAACGAGGTGATGAGCGTGAAGAGGAACGGCGCCAGCGCCATCACCGCCAGCAGGACGATCCAGAAGCCCATCGAGGCCGGCGGGTTGATCGTCGGCTCCGCGCCCTCGGCCTGGGCGAGGAACGACACGCACCATGACAGGTCGATGATCGTCATCGCGCCCCCTCGCTCTCTGGGGCGGTCGGCGCTTTGCCGCTGAGGGCGGCGGCGAAGGTGCGCATCGCCGCGGCGGGCCCGGCATGGGTTGTCATCGCTTCGGTGGTCGTGCTGTTCAGTGCGGTCAAACCGCCGGGCAGCGCCGCCGGGTCAAGCGCTTTGTCGGCGAGCATATGCACGCCAGTCTCGCTCGTGCCGACGAGAAAAAACTGCTCGCCGACCTTGATGAGGTAGATGCGCTTGCGCGGCTCGAGCGAAAGGCTGTCGATGACCTTGATCGCATCGCCGCGCCCGAGGCTCGCGGGCCGGCCGAGCCAGCGCGGCAGGAATCGCGCAAGGAGCAGCAGGGCGACGAGGATCGAGACCAGCACGACGACCATGCGGACGAGCGCCGCGCCGTAGGACGGCACGTCTTCGAGCGGGTCCTTCGCGGCGGTGGTCGGCGCCGGCACAGCTGAGGCGGCCTGCTGCGATTGGGCGCCGGTCGCCGTCGTGGGCGTCGGCGGGGCTTCCGCTTCACCCGACACGTCGGCGGCGGTGAGGGCGGCGGTCATCGCAACCAGAACGGTTGCCGCGATGGCACAGGCCGCGAGCCGTACAAGTTGTCGCCACGCGATCGACATCGCCGGTGCCTCATGGTTTCGCAGGTGCTTCGGTGAGCCGGACGCCCAGTTCGCTGCCGAGGATGATCAGTTCGCCTTGTCCGATCCGGCGGACGCCGTGAAAAAGCGTCACGGGCGCGACGGGAGATTTCGAGAGCGGCAGTTGCCGCGGTCCGGTCCATCGGGCGACGCGCTCGATCTCAATCGTGGCGTGGCCGAGCACTGGCCGGACGACGTGCGACCCCGGCGCTGCAAGGGCCGCGGCGTTGGGCGACGCGGTGCCGGGCGTGAAGTCCACGTTCAGCCAGGTCGGCGTGTCGTGCGTGATCGTCGCGTGGCCCAGTGTCCAGTGCGTGTCGGTCACCAGTTCGCACGGCACTGGCATCTGAAGCAGCGACGGCGCGCCCAGCAGCAGCACATCGCCGGGCTGCATGCTCGCCATCTCCTGCGATTGCAGCGCGACAGGTGGCAGGGCGAGTCCGACCGCCACGGTCGGCGCGGGCGAACCGGACGTGTCGAGGGTCGCCAAGCAACCTTGCAGGGCGGCCGCGTGCGGATCGCTTAAGCCCGTGAGGTAGAGTCGGACGATGCCTGTCGATCCGCCGAGGGCGATCGCAAATGAATAGGCACGCGCCTGTTGCCGTTGCAGCCAGACGGTGGCGCCGGCGGGGTCGCAGAAGGCGCGGATGATCGGCGCATGGGTCTGGCGTCCGGCGGATCGCAGCACGCGGTCGAGCACGGCCACGGTCAGGTATTCCATCAGCCCCCGGTCAACCTCGCCCGCCTCGGCGATGGGACCCGGCGGGCCGGGGCTGGGCGCGGCGCCGGCCGAAACCGCGAGGCCGTTCGACAGCAGCCGCACCGCTTGCGGATCGAGCATGACGAGCGCTTCGGTCGCGTCGGCGGAAAAAGCGACGCCATATCCTTGCGGCGAGCACGCGCCCGCATCGCCCTCGGGCAACAGTGCGAGCGAGACGGGCACGCCGACCGCCTCGGCCGCCGCGTCGCGGGCGGCGGCGACGGCGTAATCGATGGCCGCCACCCCGCTGGCGTCGATGAGGCGCTCCCCAACTTCGATCACCGCGGGCCGAGCGAGTCGCGCCCACGGCCAGCCAAGTTTCGCGGTGGTCGCCTCGGCGCCGTCGCAAGGCATCGGCGCGAAACCATCGGCCGCGATCGTCGGCGCGTCGGACGGCTCGTCGGCTTCCAACGGCGACGGGGCCGGGCGTTCACCTTGTTCGTTGGGTTGCGATTTCATCGCGAACGGGTCCGGAATCCGACGCTTCCTCACCGCTCCCGCGGCACTTTCGTCTAAGCCACAAGAGTAACAGGGGTGGGTGGACATGGGTAGGTGGCGGGGGAGGAAGGAGTCGGCGGTAGGCAGTAGGCAGTAGGCAGTAGGCAGTAGGCAGGAGGCAGGAGGCAGGAGGCAGGAGGCAGTCGGCAGGAGGCAGAAGGCAGTATGC
>Ga0163150_10001071_pt1 | contig 48516 bp, 46 predicted proteins | sample OliLakLV19P2IB_FD_148628 | JGI IMG/M metagenome (GOLD analysis project Ga0163150, IMG submission 148628) | Freshwater microbial mat bacterial communities from Lake Vanda, McMurdo Dry Valleys, Antarctica - Oligotrophic Lake LV.19.P2.IB | ecosystem: Environmental > Aquatic > Freshwater > Lake >... | reverse complement strand
CCCCAGACATAAGGCCCCCAAATCCCCCCAGCGAATAACGCGGGAGGGTTGTTATTAGCACCTCCAATTCCGATCAGAGAGAAGACCAGACTCGGATAAGCTTGGCGAGATCGGTATCAAATTGCACCGAGTCGAGTCCAACTGCAGCGCTTCGCAAACCGCAAGCGCCGAAGTTGTTGGCCACCCAACTACTTAGGTCGATTGTTTCGAGTCATACCCGGGGAGCTTAGAGCACCTTTTCCATCACGACACACCTGCCGTGATCGGAGAGTTCGACCTTGCTCATGTACGCCCGCATGAGGGCCAAACCTCTGCCGCCGGGGACTTCCAGATTTTCGTCCGCACAGCAATCCGGCACGCGGCAAGGATCGTAGCCCGCTCCCTCATCGCGAATCTTGATGTAGAAGCGATTGGGGGAAAGTTCGCAGTCGACGTACACCTGCTTGTGGGGATCGTACTTGTTGCCGTGTCGCACGGCATTGCTCAGCGATTCTTCCAGGGCCATGTGAATCCCGAAGAGATGTTCCTTGCCCCAACCAAAATTCTCGAGCGTGGTGAGGATTTCTTGAACGAGATCGGGGTAGGCCGTGAGGGTGCTGGGTAGCACGCGCACGAGCGTCACCGATTGGCTGGGAGTGGTCATGCGTATCTGCTCGGCGAAATTCTCGAAAGAGGCAAAAATTTCATCGAGGCGGTCATCGCTATTGGAACCATGCGCAACCGGCCCGCCGTCCGTTTCCGAGAGCTCTCTGTCCCAAGATTGCCCAACGCCCCTCAATCGATGCGGTTATAAGACCGCCAGGGCGTCTGCTTCATTATCCTTGATCGTGAAGAGTTTGTCCAAGTTGGTAATCGCAAACACCTGGAAAATCTCGGGGGCAATGTTGGACAGGATCAGCTTGGCACCATTTTTCTTGGTCTTTTTCTCGAAGGTGATCAACTTGCCCAGAGCAGCCGATGAGAGAAATTCGACGTTGGCAAAGTTCAGCACGATCTTCTGGCGATTATCCTTTTCAACCAATGTGAAAAGCTCGTCGCCAAGCTCCTGAATCGCTTCGGGATCGATGATCTTTTGGTCTTTGAACTTCACCACGCTCACTTGAGCTGATTCAGCCACTTCCAGTCGACGCAACATAGCCACGCTCTACAAATGAAATAGAAATGAATGACGCAATAGCCAAGAAATTGGAGGCCACGGAATGCTTGGCCACTATAGCGATCATATCCGGACAGGGTGGCCTGTCAAGGAAGCCGAAGTTGGTGTGCCGCTGCTTTGCAAAGTCACTTCTTGATCCGAAAGAATGCTTGAAGTCAGCCTCAATTGAGTATCTGCTCCGGTACTGGCGGGGGTGAGGCCGATTTATAGACCGCTCGGCTGATGAGCAGAAAGTTGCGGCCGTTAAATTCGGTCACCACGCCGTTGACGCTCCAGCGAATACTCTCGGCTTCGTCGGAACCTTTGAGGGTCCGCACAACTCTTTCGAGGTTGAGGTTGTTGAGCGCGACAAATTCAAGCTTTTCCTCGGTCACAAAAATGGCGCCATCGCCATCTTGGCGGAAGTAACCGCCTTGGTTGGTGAGCAACGTACCCTCGCGCAACCGGCGATTGGCATTTTCTTCCGCATTTCCACGATGTCCCAAGGATGAACGAGAGCGACTGCCTGCTTCCTCGACAGCGGAGATCGCGTCTTGAGCACGCAGTGCCAACGCGGAACAAACAAGCACCAACGCCGCTAAGAACATGCCGGAACGAATTGCGATTGGTTTCATAATAGTGGTTCGTATTCCTAACACATCTCGATGTTCGTCATTCCCGCGCAGGCGGGAATCCACGTACGCCTCAAACTGGTTTCCCGCCTGCACGGGAATGACAACATTTAATCTTTTGCTAGCCGCCAGGTTTCTTCATCGCCAGACTGTGCAGGATCAAGACCGACCCCACCGACATCAAACACCAGCCTAACCATTCGGGAGGATTGATCACTTTATTCGGCAAAGCCCCCAGGTCACTGGTGAAAGAAACAAACGAGGCGGAAGACGATGATTTGTTGGTGCGTTCGGCGAGAAAGCGCGTTGCTTCCTCTGTCAGGACATAACTGCTCACCATGCGGAATTGCAGTCCGATGAGCAAGATCACAACACCCAGGAAAAAAAATTGGTTGCGATTGAGTTCCACGGCCAAATCTTTCGCCTCGCTTGTCAGCGGCGCGGGAATCTCGATGAATTCCCATCGCCGTAGCTTGGTAGCTTAAGAGAGAAACGGTTTCTCTGTCTCGTTCATCGAAAGGAAAACCGTCTGGGCTTCAAGCCGGTCAATTTCCGACCAATCAAGAGGGTCGTACGGCTCTTAGCGTGTGTCGCGATTGAGCAATCGGTCGATGCCGTTGTTGAGCGTGTCGTTGATCGCGTTATCCAGCAGGTCTCGCCGGTTGGCGTTGACCAAGGCAGCGGCAATGTCGGCATGTTGCGCCCAATCGGCAACTTTGTATCCGCGGATATCGGCGTAAGTGGACGACAATTGGGCGTTCACCTTCGGGATCAAATGGAAGCCATCCTGAGCGTGAATCAGATGGTAATTCATGGTGAAATAAATGATCGCCCCGCCCGTCAGCACCCCTGTAAAAAAGCTAAAGAAACGACGCATGGCGAGAGCTCCTAACAGTCGGGCGAAATAGCATGGCTAAACAAAATGTAACCGAACTGGATAAAAATTGCCGCCCTAACTAGCGAGATCAATGGGTTTCCAAGGTGTTATTCGTGTCCATCTTACGATTCTTGCCCTCAGCCGTGAGGAATCTCTGACGGCTTTGCTGGCTAGCACGGTTATAATGGCCGCTGGAGTTGGTCCTTCGCGAGACGGGGGAAAGATTGACACCCCCCTCCCTCCTGCCAATTCTGGAGACTGAGAATTCCGCATTAAAAGCCCAGCATTTTTTGCCACATATCACCACAGCGCGGTACGTTTGCAGGAACCCTTTCCCCACCTCTTTGGCGACAACCGTGCCGTTTGAGACGCAACCCATGCGCGTGAGAAGCCCCCATTATTGCCGACCGCTGTTTGCTGGCGTAGCGATCGTGCTCGCCTGCGCCAGTGGATGTAATCAAGCCGGTACAGGTTCGAGCAGTGGGGCAACCCAAGTTCGACCTCGTTCGATTTACGCGCTGGGCCAACTGGAACCCGCCTCGGGAATCATCGCGGTAAGCGCCATTCCCGGCGAGCGACTCATGGAACTCGATCCCGACGTGGTCGAGAATCAACGTGTTCCCGCCAACGGCATTTTGGGTTTGCTCGCCAGCTACGACGTCGGCAAAGCCCAGCTTGCCGCGCTGCTGAAAAAGAAAGAGCTCGCCGCCAAGAATCAACTCCATCAAATGGAAGTTGCCAAAGCACAAAAAAAACAAGCCGAAGCATCGCTGGCTCAGGCCCAAGCGAAGCTCACCGAACTGGAACTACAATCCGACAAGCTCACAGCGCTCGAGATAGCGAGTCGGCTGGCGGTGGAAGAATTCATGCGACTTGAGGCGTTGCGACTCGAAGACCCCGAGTTGGTCACCGAGCACCAACTCATGAAGCGCGAAAACGAAATGGAAACGGCGCTCGCCGATTTCAAGATTTTGAACGACAGCTATGCCTCCGCGAAAGACGCGGCCGACAAGACGGTGATTGCCGCGGAAGCCAATATCAGGGTCGCCGATCTCACACTCCAACAACTCGCGCAAGGCTTGGAAGAACAGGCCGTCATGCAGGAGATCGAGGTTGCCCAGGAGACACTCAAGAGATCGGTGCTGATGGCTCCGAATGTTTCCGCGGACACATTGCAAAATGTCTTGGAAATCGAAGCGGTTGCCGATCACCCGCCGGGTTCAGTCGACGACCGCAATTCTCTGACGGTGCTTAAGGTTTTTCTGCGACCCGGTGAATTTATCACGCAGATGCCGATCATGCAGCTCGGCGATTTGAGCCAAATGGTGTGTGTGGCCGAAGTTTACGAGGCCGACGTGAAAGATCTGCAAATTGGACAAGCCGCCGTGATCCGCAGCCCAGCCTTCTCGGGCGATTTTGCCGATGGCATTAATCCAGAAACGAAAGAGCGGACTGGCGGCATGAAAGGTCGCATTGAACGCATCGGAGGTATGATCGGCTCGCCAGGACTCGCCAATCGCAATCCGCTGGCCCCCGCCGACCGCAGCGTGGTTGAAGTGCTCGTGGCCATCGAAGATCCAGCGGCGATTGCCGAGGCCGCCCGGCGAGTGGGCCTGCAAGTGACCGTGGAATTTGACAAACCCACCGCCGAAGAAACCACCGCCAATGCGAATCCATGAAAACCCCACTGGCATGGAAGAACCTTGTTTATAACAAAGTCCGCACGGCCATCGGCGTCGCGGGGGTGGGATTTGCCGTCGTTTTGATCTTCATGCAGTTGGGCTTTCTCGGCGGAATCACCAGAACAGCCACTCAAATATACGACGCCCTTGATTTCGACCTGATGCTCCGTTCACCGGCCTACCTGCATCTTACGGAAGCCCGCTCGTTCTCGCGCTTTCGCGTGCATCAAGCCGCCTCACTCCCCGAGGTAACTCACGCTCGACCGTTTTATCTGGGTTTGAGCGAATGGCAGGCTCCGGTCTTTGACAACACCAATACGACCGACGTACAAGCCGGCCAGTGGCGCGGCATCATTACCATGGGCACCGATCCGAATGACCCCGGTTTCGTCCGCGAGGATATTGCCGAAGCAACCAAGCTGCTGACCGATCCGCGTTATGTGCTTGTCGATGTGAAATCAACGCCCGATTATGGCCCCAAAAATGGTCGCCGGTTTAGCGAAGCGGATATCGGCGTGGAAACCGCCTTGGGACCGAATCTCGTGCAAATCGTGGGGCTGTTTAAGCTGGGGGCTGGCATGGCCAGTAACGGTGCTTGCCTCACCAATATCCAGGGTTACGTCCGCGCCTGTCCTTGGCAAACGGTCGAGGATGTGACATTCGGGCTCCTCAAACTTCGTGAAGATGCCGACCCCGAGGAGGTTCGCGAGCAACTGCAACTCATTTACGGGATTCCTGACCCGGCGTACGATCCGCTTGACCTTTCCTCGAATCCTGCCGCTTTGACCGACCGCAACGTCGAAATCCTCACTCGGAGCGAAGTGATCGAACGTGAAGAATATCGCTGGGTCCACGAAACGCCGCTTGGTCAGATTTTTTCGCTTGGGGTGTGGGTCGCCGTGTTCGTGGGCGTGGCGATTGTTTACCAAGTCCTCTCCACCGACATCGCCAACATGATGAGCGAATACGCCACGCTCAAAGCCATGGGCTACACGGCGAACTATCTCACCAAAGTTGTGCTGTTGCAGTCCGTACTGTTGGCCCTGGTGGGTTATGTCCCCTCGCTCGTGATTTCGTGGGGACTTTACCGATTGCTCGAGGCTCTGTCCGGCATGCCCATGGTCATGACCCCTGGCATCATGATTTCGGTATTATCGCTAGCGATTCTCATGTGCGTGATTTCTGGCATGGCCGCCTTGCGTAAACTTTATCAAGCCGACCCCGCCGATTTGTTTTAAGACTCTGATGAAAATGCTCGCCAAAACACCACTGGCTTGGAAGAACTTGACGCACGACGTGCGGCGGCTGGTGGTGGCGATCTGCGGGATCGCGTTTGCGGTTTTGTTGATGTTTACGCAAGTCGGTTTCCAAAACGCCTTGTTCGACAGCCAAGTCAAGTTAATCGACGATCTGCAGGGTGATCTTTTTCTCATCAGCAAAGCGAAATTCACCCTCGCCGCAGAAAAGCGGTTTCCCATGGCACGGCTCAACCAAGCCCGTTCTTGCCCCGGCGTGCTGGGTGTCTACCCGATTTACACCGAACTCACCACATCCGTTGTCCGTCGAATTGAGAAAGGCATGGGCAACTTGGGTTACCCCCTGCGGACAATTGGATTTTTTCTCGACGACCCCGTGTTCCATTCCGAGGAAATTAATCGCCAACTTCCGCGACTGAGAGTACAGGGGACCGCGCTCCTCGACCGCAAAAGCAAGCAAACTAAGTTTCCCTTTCCGCTCGATGACGACGCGGCCCTCGAACGGGAGTATCTCGAACTTGCCGGTAAAAAACTCACTCTTGTCGGCACGTTCGACCTCGGAACAGACTTCGCCCACGATGGCAACTTGATTATGAGTGCCGAGAATTTCGCGGACTACTATCCCCATCGCGTGCGGTTCGGCGATCCGCTCAGCGTGATCGATATCGGCGTTGTGAAGCTGTTACCCGACGCCGATCCCGCGGAAGTGCGCGATTTTATGGAGCAAACACTTGATAAGGACGTCTACGTGATGACCCGCGAACAGTTCCGTACCGAGGAAATTCGCTTTTGGGACGACAGCACGCCGATCGGCACGATTTTTCTCGCGGGAAAAATCATCGGCTTTATTGTCGGCATGGTGATCTGCTATCAGGTGATTTATTCCGATATCGCCGATCACATGGCTGAATTTGCAACGCTCAAAGCGATGGGCTATACCACCCGATATTTTATTCTGTTGATCCTTACCGAAGCCGTGTTGCTGGCGTTCGTTGGTTTCGTGCCGGGGACAGCCGTGAGCACGGGATTGTATTCTTGGCTCTCAGCCCGCACGGGGCTCTTAATGGTGATGACGCTGAACGGCTTGTTGTTCGTGCTCGTGGCAACCGTTGCCATGTGCGTAGCTTCGGGCATGCTCGCGGTGCGCAAGTTGCTCGCCGCCGATCCCGCCAATTTGTTTTGAGAGATAACATACTTACTCACCTACTCACTCCAACATATGAATTCACAAACCACCATACCGGCAACCAGCGGTGCCTACTCGGGTTCGATGCAAATGCCACGCACGGTGCAAGTGCAAGGCTTGAACCACTATTTTGGCGAGGGCGATCTTCGCAAGCAGGCGCTTTACGAGAACCACCTGGAAGTCCGCCGCGGCGAAATCGTGATCATGACGGGGCCTTCAGGCTCGGGCAAAACAACGCTGCTCACGCTCATCGGTACACTTCGCACCGCCCAAGAGGGAAGTCTCAAGGTTTTGGGCAATGAGCTCAATGGTGCGGACCGTGACCTCATCGTGCGGCTGCGCAAGGAAATGGGCTTCATTTTTCAGGCGCACAATTTGTTTGAATCGCTCACCGCCTATCAAAACGTCAATATGGCCGCCGAGTTGGTGGGCCTTGATCCGATGATCGCCGAGGGGCGAATCACGTCGCTACTCACCCGGCTCGGATTGGGACATCGCATCCACTACAAACCCAAATCACTCTCCGGCGGACAAAAACAGCGCGTGGCCATTGCGCGGGGCTTGGTTCACAAACCCAAGTTAATTCTCGCCGACGAACCCACCGCGGCCCTCGATGAAAAATCGGGCCGCGAGGTGGTCACACTGTTCCAAGAACTGGCCCGCGATGAAGGTTGCACGATCATCATCGTCACCCACGATAACCGCATTCTCGACGTGGCCGACCGTATCGTGAATATGGTCGACGGCCGTATCAAGTCGGACGTGGCCGTGAAGGAAACCGCCGTGATCTGCGATTTCTTGAAAGATTTCCCACTGTTCGCCGATCTCACGCCAAATACGCTGGCCGAAGTGGCCGATCAGATGATGATCCACGAGGCCCAGCCGGGCGACGTGGTGATTCGGCAGGGAGATGCGGGCGACTTGTTCTATCTTATTCGTTCAGGTCGGGTCGACGTGCTGATCAACGACGGCACGCAGGAACGCAAAGTCGCCGAGCTTAAGCAGGGTCAATACTTCGGAGAAGCGGCGCTCATCACCGACGAGCCGCGCAACGCCACCATCGTGGCCAACCAGCCCTGTGTGTTCTACGCCCTCGGCAAAGACAACTTCCGCGCGGTGCTCGAAACAAGCGCCACGTTCGAGGAAGAATTGCGGCAAGCCTTGTTCCGCCGGCAGTAAGATTGTGAAGATTTCGTGTGCCCATAGCAAAACTCCATGCGGAATTGTTAAAGTGGTGGCTGCTTATCTTCAGCACGAAATCGACATTTCCTCTCTAAACGGGAAACAACGCCATGAATACCCAAGACGCCATCCGCGCGACCATGAATACTTCTTCGCTCGTATTGAGCCGCTATCTCGAGGATCTCAGCGACGCGGACTTGATGAGTCGACCAGGGCCGGGATGCAATCATATTGCTTGGCAATTGGGGCACCTGATTTCCTCGGAGAATCAATTGCTGGAATCCGTGGCTCCCGGATCGTCAATCGAACTACCGGCTGGTTTTGCCGAGAAGCACAACAAAGAAACGACGGGCGACGACAATCCCGCCAATTTCTGCACAAAGCAGGAATACTTGGATTTGTTCGAGAAGGTCCATGCCGCCACCAATCAGGTCATTGGCAAGCTGAGCGACGCTGATCTCGATCAACCCGCCCCCGAACACTTCCGTACCATGTTCCCGACCGCGGGGCATGTGATCATCTTGATCGCAACCCACGGACTGATGCACGCCGGCCAGATCGTTCCTGTCCGCCGGAAGCTGGGAAAGCCGATCGTCATCTAAGCGGCGCTAGCACTTCCCAAGCTGCATTGGAAGCTAGTGGTGAGGGTTCTTACGTGACGCAGGAACAGCCCTTGTGGGTCTATGCACTCCTGAACCCCAATCGTGGACTCACCTCCCTGCTTCCCCGCTGTGAAATCCAAGCCGGTGACGCCATCCACCGAGCAATTCTATGAAAAATTCGCTAATTTAACCGCTTTCTTGATTCTGACGGACAAGCACTTGCTCCGTGCATGTTGCGTGCTGGTCGATAAGCGACCAATTATTGTCCAGAAACTGCAAAATACTCTTCTTGGAAATCGATAAAACATCGTAAAAAACCGTAGAAAACGCTTGCATAAATATTGCGGTTGTTGGTCTTTTGATTACACTAATAGACATGTGGGCAGTTTGCGGTGAGTTTGCACCTAGGCATGCTCTACGGAATTATCCGACTACTCAGATGTCGCAAGGATGGATCGCGACGACACATCTTTTGATTAAACTTGCTTTGGAGTGAACTAATGAAGACCGCAAAATTTGTTTCTCGCCTCGTACGTAGCGGAGCTATGTGCGCTCTGCTTGCCTTGTCGATTGCAGCCCCCGTCAAAGCTGCAACAATCGAAATTCAATTCACTGGCATGAACCTTCAGTACGATGGTTCAGCTATCTACGATAACGGAGTGACGGCCGGGGGTGTTGCTGATCCCGCTGATGCCGATTCGCTTATTTCCGTTGATTTCTTGGTCGACGGCATATCGGTGGGAAGTTTATCAAGCGATATCTCCCTTGATGTCTACATTCCCGATGTCACTGGTATCTCCTCGGCCTCTGGCACTGTTTACAACGCCACGACTGTTGGTAATCCTGGTTATTTCGATTTGTTGATCGGCACGACACCGCTTGCCTCCGAGTTTCTCACGATTGACTTGGAAGAAGTTAATGTGACTTACATTGACGTCCTCAACATCGTTCAATTCACTTTCGGTGCAGCGGTGTCCGATGTCTTTGCCCAAAACCTGCCTTTTGGCTTGCAGATTGGCGACCCCGTGACGGTTTCCTTCTCGTCCCAGATTACTCCTGGCACCAGAACCACGGGCGGTGGCTTAGTCACCGGCTTCGATGCGACCGGCACCGGCGAAATTCAAGGCGACTTGATTCCCGAGCCAGCCACGTGTTTGCTGGCGGCGTTTGGCCTGATCGGCTGCCTGACGATTCGTCGCAAATAATTTTGCGATCCAAAAGTTCACTTCCAAAAAGGCCGTCCGGATGGACGGCCTTTTTTATTTGGTCGGGCGTCAATCTTTCAAAATCTTCTCAATCGCGTCGAATTCCCCGGCACTGAAACTACGATTCGCCAAGCAACCGAGGTTCTGCTCAAGCTGTGCGACGGAGCTGGCCCCAATGAGCACGGTGGTAATTCGCGGGTCTTTGAGCACCCAAGCGAGTGCCATTTGAGCAAGCGATTGGCCGCGCGCGGAGGCGATTTCGGCAAGCTGGTGGATCTGCTGGAACTTGGCTGCTGTAATGTCGCTCTGCTTGAGAAAGCCATGGGGCTTTGCCGCGCGACTATCTCCTGGAATTCCCTGTAAATAACGATCCGTGAGCAGACCCTGAGCCAGCGGAGAAAAGGGGATACAACCGACTCCTTCTCGTTCCAACAGATCGAGCAGCCCTTCCTGCTCCACCCAGCGATCAAACATCGAGTAGCGCGGCTGGTGAATGAGGCAGGGAGTGCCCATTTCGCGCAACAGTCGACAAGCTTCGGCCATCATCGCCGGACGATAATTCGAGATCCCCGCATAGAGGGCCTTGCCTTGCCTTACCGCTGTAGCCAGTGCCCCCATGGTTTCTTCGAGCGGCGTATCGGGATCAGGTCGGTGCGAATAAAAGATATCGACGTAATCCAGACCCATACGTTTGAGGCTTTGGTCCAAGCTGCTTAGCAAATACTTCCGCGAGCCCCATTCGCCGTAAGGGCCGGGCCACATCAAATAACCCGCCTTGGTGGAAATAATCAACTCATCTCGACAGGGCCGTAAGTCTTCGCGGAGCATCCGCCCAAAACTCTCTTCCGCGGACCCTGGCGGGGGTCCGTAGTTATTGGCCAAATCGAAATGCGTGACCCCCAAGTCAAATGCCCGCAAGACGATCTCGCGACCTTTGTCGTAGGCGTCGACGCCACCAAAATTATGCCACAAGCCTAGCGACACGGCAGGCAATTTCACGCCACTGCGACCACAGCGGTTGTAGACCATCGAGTCATAGCGCTGAGCATGAGGAACGTACACGGCAGGCCTCTCGGGTAAAACAAACAAAGGGAAAAAGTATGTTCTCGTTGTAACGCGCTCTTGGTGATTCCTCAACGCTGTGATTCATAGAAACGGCGAGAGGATCGCTGCAACCGCCGTCAAGGCGATCAGCCCAAACGTGATGCGACGAAAAACCGCAACCGAGAAGAATGTTCCCATGTGCAAACCGAGCCACAGACCCGCAAAAATCAGCGGCAGAAAAATAAGCATGGAACAGGCTGGCGTAATCACCTTCTCGCCAAACTTGAGCCAGAAAAACAAGGCGGCAAAGGGCTGTCCCACGGCGGAGCAGAAAAACAAGAATGCTCGGGATTTGCTCACATTCCAAGTGAGCGAATTGGCATAAATCACCAGCGGCGCGGCCCCCATCGAGGCGAAACCCAACAAGAAGCCTGAGCTTGCAAACGCCAAAGTTTGCCAAAACACGTTGAGTTCATCGCGTGCCTGTACCTTGAACAGCCATAGCAGAAACAGCACCGTCAGCAGCAACGCGCCCAAAAGTTGCTTCGTGCGATCGGGGCTAACAAACTCATCAACCAACCCCGCCGCATAAGTTCCCAGCGGTATGGCAAAGCAGAGTCGGATCACTGTGGGATAAATCAGTTCCTTAAAATCAAGGTGCTCCCAGAGTTTCCAAGCGCCTGTAAAATTCTGCACGCTCGTGGAAACAAGATTGATCGTCGCCGCTTCAGGAATCGAAAACCCGCATAAGACCAACAACGGCACCCCCAACAGTCCCGACGCAAAACCGACCGCCCCTTGAATAATGCTGCCGAAGGTCATCACGATCCCGATGATGAGCAGATCGTGAAGCGGGTAAAGCATTTGAAGAAAGGGGGAGGTCGGAAGGGGGAAGGGGGAAGAAAATCAGTCTTTTTGTGCTTTGAGAAATCGCTGAACTTGTTTGCGCAGGTCATCGCTGTTCCAGCCTTGCTTGGCCGCCTCGGCCAACATCTTGCGCTGCTGATCGTGATTCAATCTCGCCACAGCGGCATGAGCAGACCACGACAACTCCGGATGGCGATTCTGGGGCGGCACGCGACGGGCCACCGAGGCATAGCGGCTGACCATTTCCGTCGACAAAGTCTCGCCACAGACTTCGCCGAATTCTTCGCCGAACAAGTCTTCGCCTCGATTGATCATGTCGCCGATCCACCAGGGACTCGCCCGCTGGCACCAGATGGCAAACTGTAAAGGCCCCTTCCAATCGGCCAGTTGCGGCCGACCATTCACCTTGACGAAGGCCGGGCGAAACTCGAACGGTCCCAGTGCCATTTTTGGTTCAGACGGAGGCATGAACGACGAATTCCAAGGTTTGATACGAGTTGCCACGTTCCAAGTATTTTGAGGGCCCATGGATTTTAAGTAGCTGGCCCTGGATAATGGAAGTCCGAAAGCAGGATTCGTTCGCAATTCAATTACAATAGAGAATCATGGCTGACACACAATTCAACCCGCAAGGCGCTTATCCCGAAACACGTCTCCGCCGTGTGCGCAGCGAGGATTGGTCGCGCCGCTTGGTACAAGAAAACCGGCTGTCGGTTGACGACCTCATCTGGCCGCTCTTCATTTGCGAGGGGAAATCTTACCGTGAGGCAATTCCCTCCATGCCCGGCGTCGAGCGTTTGGCTATCGAGTTGGTCGTCGAAGCGGTCGGCGAGGCGGTGAAGTTGGGTATCCCCGCGGTCGCCTTGTTTCCGGCGACGCCTGCCGAGAAGAAGACACCAGAATGCGAAGAAGCGCTGAACGCCGAGAATCTTGTTTGCCGCACGGTCCGCGCGGTGAAGCAAGCTTATGGTAATCGCATCGGCGTGATCTGCGACGTGGCACTCGATCCTTATTCCAGCCATGGCCAAGATGGCTTGGTGCGCGATGGTTATGTGGTCAACGATGAAACCGTCGCGATGCTTGGCCGCCAAGCGGTTGTGCAGGCCGAGGCGGGCTGCGACATTATTGCCCCGTCCGACATGATGGATGGCCGGGTCGGCGCGGTCCGCAAGGCACTGGATACCGCCGGCTTCGAGCGGGTGCAGATCATGGCCTACGCGGCAAAATATGCCTCGGCGTTCTATGGACCGTTCCGCGATGCAGTCGGTTCCACAGGCAATTTGGGTAGCGGCGACAAACGCACCTATCAAATGGATACGGCTAACAGCGACGAAGCGCTCCGTGAAGTGGCGCTGGACATCGCGGAGGGGGCCGACAGCGTGATGGTTAAGCCAGGCATGCCGTATCTCGATATCGTGCAGCGCGTGAAGGAGAAGTTCGGCGTGCCTACGTTTGCGTATCAAGTCAGCGGCGAATACGCGATGCTAATGGCTGCGGCGGAAAAGGGTTGGCTCAACCGCGAGAAAGTCATGCTCGAAAGCTTGCTCGCGTTTAAGCGGGCCGGTGCGGACGGAATGCTCACTTACTTTGCCCTGGATGCAGCGAAACTACTTTCTCGTTGATGGTTGTAACGCTAAGCACCGATTTGAGAGTAAAAGATAGCTGGCAACGGATAGAGAATGACCGTCAGCGCAGTCCAGCCAAGAAACTTCTTGACGGAAATGTTTCCGTCTAATCTGAGTAACACAAAGACCATCAATACGCTCACAAGCAAACCGTGAAAGGCGTACTGGCTGATGGCTGGCCACTGCGGATTCCAGACGATGTCCATGGCACCACGCAGGTCCGTCATTGGCCCGCCCCACAAATTCGCACCACCTCGAAACAATTCCAGAAAAGCCAACGCAAAGAATATGACTCCCATAATCGCCTCGACGATGGCGTATCGTGGCGAGATCGGCGCTCCACAATCGCGGCATTTCCCACGCAGCCAGAGCCACCCCAAAACCGGGACATTGTCGCGGGCTCGAATCGGATGGTTGCACTTCGGGCAATGCGAGGGTTTCCAGACCACCGACATTCCCAGCGGCAAACGGTACGCGACGACGTTGAGAAAGCTGCCGATACAGGCCCCCAGAAAGCCCAACCAGAGAGCCGTCACCACGTCAATAATAAAGTCAGTGCTCACAATTCCGCCAAGTTAGAGTCAGCGCCGGTCATACTCAAGCCAACACGAATAAATTTAACGGCATTCCAATGGTCAGGGATACCGCAAATTGTGATGGAATACCTTTGCTGAATTGGACCAATATGCGTCGCTTCTACCGATTGCGATTGGTGCAAACTGCGATGGCAAGCTACATTAGCGGGTCGTTGGCAATTTCCTTTTAGGCGGCACTGTACGGTTTTCAATGGCAAGCGATTCTCCGTCCAGCAATCAAGCTCCCGAGATTCCGGGAGGCAATCGCGGTCTGCTCTCGGCGAGCTTTCTGGGCCTGCTGCTGACCCAATTTTTGGGAGCCACCAACGACAATATCCTGCGCTGGCTGGTGATCGGCATTGGCAAGGACTATTTTCAAGCCGGCCAGGTGAGCCGTATTCTGGCGCTTGGCACGGCCGTGTTTGTCCTTCCCTACATTTTGCTGGCCGCTCCCGCAGGTTACTTGGCCGACCGTTTTAGCAAGCGCTCGGTGATTGTGGCGTGCAAAGTCGCCGAGATTTTCATTATGGCCCTAGCCATTGTGAGCATCTTGTGGGGGCATGTGTGGTTCATGCTTGCGGTCTTGGGGATGATCGGCGCGCAAGCCGCGCTGTTTGGCCCCGCCAAGTTGGGCAGCATTCCCGAGATGCTCGAAGACAGCCGCATCTCCGCGGCCAATGGTCTCATCGGACTCACCACCGTCATGGCGACCATGGTTGGCGCGACCCTGGGAAGCTGGCTCGCTGACCATACGGGCGAGAAGGGACAAACCCACTGGCAATGGTCGGCCTTCGTGCTGGTGGGAATTGCCATCGCCGGTTGGATCGCCAGTCTCGGTATCGCTCGCCAACCGGCGGGCAATCCTTCGCGGCGTTTTCCTTGGGATGCTCCGCAGCAAACGTGGCGTGATCTCAAAACGCTCGCTTATACGCCGGCCATGTTGCGAGTTGCTTTCGGCATCATGTTTTTCTGGTCGCTAGCGGCACTCGCCAATTTGAATATCGATCAATTCGCGTTTGAAGCGGGCGGTGAGAAGCAAACCCAAGTCGCACCACTGCTGGCCGCACTCGTGATTGGCGTCGGAGCCGGCAGCGTGCTCGCTGGGGTGTGGTCGGCGGGCCGCGTGGAATTGGGCATCCTGCCGCTCGGCGCGCTCGGCCTCGTGCTCGTCCCGTTGTTCCTCTTCACTGTGGAGGGCGAATTCTTCATCGAAGGAGGCGACTGGACCATCAGCTACATTGGCGCGGGCATCTTGCTCTTTCTCTTGGGGTGCTCCGCAGGTTTGTTTGACGTGCCGCTCGCCGCCTACATGCAGCACAATAGTCCGGCGGATCGCCGTGGGTCGATTTTGGCTGCCAGCAATTTTATGACCTTCGGCGGCATGTTGCTCGCCTCCGTGGCGTTTGACGTGATGCGTCTCCCCACGGAACCAGGTACGCTCGAGAATGTGCAAGCGACCTATGCTGAGAGTCCAGAAAAGGTTGCGCTCGTCACGGAAATGTGGTCGCAGCTAACGGAGTCCCGCACGACTAACACACCCCTCGACGTGATCGGCTTGGTCCACGAGTATCCTCAGCATGAAGGACTTGCCCGCGAGGTCTTTCAAGAGTTCGTGGGGCCACCGCTGCTGACCGCACGACAGATTTTTCTCTTTTGCGGGGTGCTCACGATTCCCGTGTTTGTTTACATCATCTGCATGATTCCCCAGGCATCGATCCGTTTCCTGGCGTGGCTACTTTCGCATACCGTCTACAAAATTCGCGTCCGCCATCGTGATTACGTCCCGGAAACCGGTGGTGCGTTGCTCGTTCCCAACCACGTTTCCTGGCTCGATGGACTATTGCTGACAGCTATTTCGCCACGGCCGATCCGGATGATTATTTCCGCCGATCTGATTAACAACTGGTGGACCAAGGGGCTCGCGCAAATCATGGGGGTGATTCCGATCCTTCCACGGGCTCCCAAAGCAACAAAGTCCGCACTCGACACGGCCCGCGAAGCCCTCAACAACGGCGAGTTGGTTTGCATTTTCCCCGAAGGGGGCATCAGCCCATCGGGCCAGTTGCAGCCCTTCCGTCGGGGGACAATCGAAATTATCAAAGGCACCTCTGCCAAAGTCATACCGATCTATCTTGATGAACTGTGGGGTAGTATCTTTACCTTCCGCGGCGGGCCGTTCACCCGCATTCGTCGGCGTGCTTTTTTCCGCCCCGTTTCCATTTGGTTTGGCAAGCCGCTGGAGAATGTCACCGATATCCACGAACTACGGCAAGCGGTGCAAGATTTGGGAGCCGAAGCCGTAACCGGGAGAAAACAGCGCATGATGGTTCTTCCCCGACTGATGCTTCGCAAGTGCCGCAAGAACTTGTTCAAGTTCAAGATCGCTGATTCCACGGGAGCCGAGGCGACGGGGGGTTCGCTGCTCATGCGCACCCTGATCCTGCGACGGCTGTTGCTGCGTGAAGTCCTAGAGTCTGGCGAAAAATATGTCGGCGTTCTGATGCCACCCTCGGTGGGGGCGGTGATCACCAACGCCGCGGTTACGCTTTCTGGCCGCGTGGCCGCGAATCTGAATTACACGGTCACCAACGACGTGCTCAATGCCTGCATCCGCAAGGCTGGCATTCGCCATGTTCTCACCAGCAAAAAAGTGCTGGAAAAGCTCGATCTTAAGATCGATGCCAAGGTCATTCTGCTTGAAGATTTCAAGGAGAAAGTCACAGCCGCCGATAAAATCGCCGGAATCACTTTGGCCTATGTGATGCCGCTAGCGATCTTGGAACGCATCCTCGGCATCCATCGCATGACTAGCGACGACGAATTAACGGTGATTTTTACGTCTGGCTCGACGGGCGATCCCAAGGGGGTCGTGCTTACCAACCACAACATTGGCTCGAACGTGGAAGCCATCGACCAGGTGATTCACCTGCGGAGTGATGATACTCTCTTGGGCATTTTGCCGTTTTTCCATTCGTTTGGCTTCATGGTCACGCTTTGGACCGTGCTGGGCCTCGACGTGCGCTGTGTTTACCACTTCACCCCCCTCGACGCCAAAGTCGTGGGTAGCATGTGCCGCAAATGGGGCGTTACGATCTTGCTCTCGACGCCGACATTCTTACGATCCTATTTGCGGCGGTGCGAACCCGAAGATTTCGCCAAGCTGGAAGTCGTCGTTGCGGGAGCCGAGAAATTACCCATCTCGCTTTCCGATGAATTTGAAGCGAAATTCGGCGTGCGGCCGATTGAAGGCTACGGTGCGACCGAACTCTCGCCCCTTGTTTCCGTGAACGTACCGCCAATGCGCTCACAAAGTGGCGACGAAGGCCTCAAAGAAGGCACCGTGGGTCGGCCCGTGCCCGGCGTAACGGCGAAGATCGTTGACCCCGATACGGGAGAAACGCTTCCCCCCGAAACCCCTGGCATGTTGCTGGTCAAGGGGCCGAACGTGATGAAGGGTTATCTCGGTGATCCCGACAAAACCGCCGAGGTCATGCGCGACGGGTGGTACATCACGGGGGACATCGCAATCATCGACAAGCAAGGCTTCATTCAAATCACGGGCCGCTTGAGCCGCTTCTCAAAAATTGGCGGCGAGATGGTGCCGCACATCAACTTGGAAGAAGCGATTCAGCGCTTCGTGCAATCGCCCGAGGATGAAATTGTGAGAGCGGTCGTGACCGCGGTTCCCGACGAGAAACGCGGGGAGCGAATTATTGTTGTGCATACCAAGCTGGAAAAAACCCCGCAGCAGATTTGCGATCAGCTTTCGACACTGGGCCTGCCGAATCTGTGGCTACCCTCGCCGGACAGTTTCCTCGAAGTCGAGCAAATCCCCGTGCTCGGCACCGGCAAGCTCGATCTTAAGGGGTTGAGCGATTTAGCGCTGAAACATTTTGGGAAATAGAAACCCACAAAAAAAATCCGCCGTCAGTTTTTGGCTGACGACGGTCTTGATAGAGGCAGTTTCAAAAACCGTGGCTAGCGCCCGGTTCTTTTTGGTGATTTTGAAATCAGCTCTAGTAATATTCTTCTTGCTTACTTTGTCGCTACCAACGGTGGGCGAATCAGTGTAACCGACTGCTTCAAATACGAATCTGGCAGCGGACCCGCTTGGATGACCGTCAAGTTCGCTTGATAGAAATCAAACTTCTCCACTACGTTGGCCACGCTCGGAAGAATGGCCAGTGCTTCGATCAAGGGTTTCATTTCCTCGGCGTTGGCGTTTGCTCCCGCCATGGCCAAGAACATCGGCGCGATGCCGCCAACCTTGCGGATCATGTCGGCCACGTGATGAATGCTTTTTTCCAAATCAGTGAAGCTTAACGAATCGACCGCCCCTTCCACGGGCAGGTGGAATCGCTCAAAATGCTCGGCACCGTCGATGGTCGGCGTTTTGCCGGCCCGGGCGTCCAGAATCTTTTGCACACATGCGGGGTTGGAACCGATCATCATCCAGCCCTCGTTAAAACCGATGACAGGCTTTACGTTAAACGCCGCCAGCATCGCCACGTTCAGCGTTTCAAATCCAGCTAGCGATTCGATCTCAGCCAAATTGATTTGCTGCGTCTCCAATGCCGGAAACTTCTGGAGATTGTCGACGAAACGGTGCAGCAGTTCGCGAATGCGGTCCGGATTCGTGCATTTCAGCGCGAAGACGGTGTCCTGTCCCTGGTCGGCACGCGGCAAGGTGACCGAAACGCTTTCGCCACTGAACGATTGCAGAATGTCGCGGTCAAGATGCAAGTCTAAGTCTTCCTGGGCTTTCGCAAATTTTTCCAGCCCTTGTTTGGTTTCAGGAAACTTGGTCTGGAGAATCTCCATGACACGCTCGTAAACGGGATGCAATTGCACTCCCTTGGAAAGCGAGTATGCCACAGCCTCGGCGGGAATCCATTTCTGCCAATCCGCGAAGGCTACGCCGCCTACCAGCGCTTTGCCAAGCAGCTTTTGGTCGGCACCGGCAGCAATCTTGCCGAGCGCTGCCACGCGGTTTTCATGGCCTTCGGTGTACTCCACCGACACCTCAAAATCAAAGACGGCCAATTCATCGATCACCAGCTCGATCGTTTCCGCGACTCTTTCCACGTCGGGATTGTCCTTGCCTTGCTGGCGGATGAAATCGCTCATCGTGCCGAGTTGTTTGAACAACTGCTGGCCATCGAAGATCGCAATCGCGTCTTCTGCCTTAGGCAACGCCGCAATAGCCTCGGCGAAGCGCGGATCGTCGAATTTGGAAACTCCGCTGCCGTTCTTGAGCATTTCCAGCGATTGGCTCAGCAGCACTTGCGAACTGCTCACGAGGAAGATATCACCCACCCGAGCGAAGGCAGGTTGCATGGGGACTTCGGGAGGAAATCCCAAACCCGTGATCTCCACATCCCCTTGGTTGATGCGCGTGACGGGTACTTTCCCCTCACTTTTTTGCTCCAAGAGTGTCAGCAGGTTTTGGCAACTGGCCTCGACTTTCTCCGCCACCCCTGCCGGATAACGCAGCAAGACCAGATGGTGACTCGTGGGAAACTGCATGGTCTGGACGTAAAGAATCTCTTCGCAATCTAAAACCGTTCCGTCGAGGCTCGGATCGATGGCTCCACGCAATTCGTCAATGACTTTTTGAGCACCGTCGAGATCTTCGGCTGGCATCCGCGCGGTGACGATCTTAAGAATTCGCTCCCCTATTTTCTCGTCTTGAACCGTCTGCCAGACTTTGGCGAGATATTCGCGTTGATAATCCCGTTCGGGATTGTGCTTACCGTAGACAGCCAAAAAGGCCTCTGGCGGGGCGGCTCTTCGCAAATCAAGCGCGGTCGCTGACTCCTCACCGCGTGCTATTGGAGCCAGCACGAGACATATGCAACACAAAAATGCCTTGAATTTCATCGATTTTCCCTCTCACTTAGATTGTGCTGGAAAAAAATTCCACCATGCACTGTATTGATTATCCGCGAATGACAGATAACTGTGCTGCCCCCCAATCGAGGCAGAACCTATTAAGAGGGTATTCGCCGGCAGAGAAATGAGCTTGGGGCAATTCTTGCAAAAACCGCCAAGAACGCGGCAGGAGTTTTATCTACTTGGCGGATTCAGCGGAACGAGCGGCCGTCAGCTCGACTTTCGCATTTTTATGGCAGTCGTAGGCAATTTTTGCCAATTCGCGTTGTCGAGGCGCTGTCACATTTTCCAGACTCTCAGCCAGCCGTTTGATCCGCAAGGGTTCGATTTCGGCGGCTTGCGAAAAACTGCTGACGAAGGTGACGGTGTCGGCGAAATTGCGATCCGCCATTTTGCCGACCAGCGGATGCACGACCTTCGCGAAAATTTCGAGACTGGCTTGATCGATGTGAATGAAGGAATCAAGGCGGGCAGCCACGTAATCGCGGCCATCGCTTTCCACAAACGACCCGCTCCGTAGCAAGATCACGCACTGTGCTTTCACGGGCTTGGTGAACGGCTTGCCTTCATAGCTGCCTTCGGCATACATCACAAACCGATTCTGCGCATTCTCTTCGCACGTTTGTTCCACGATTACCAATTTGCCCGTGGTTCCCGCGTTGTCCGCCATGCGGAAGGAATTCGCGTCGATGCGTTCGAGGGTCACTTGCGTGATGCCCAGCTCGCGCCAAATCTGGACCAGCACTTCCGGGTTTTTCGCCATGAATGTGAACATGGCTGGGTCGCAAGCCACGACCTTGGTCGGCAGGCGACGGAACACGCTCGTATCTTCCAGAACCGCGCGAACAGCCTGTCGATACTGGGGATCAAGCCGCTTAGAGGGAATCGCCGCGATGGCCTCGGCGCGAGCGTCGTTCGACGTGCTGGCTTCTAGCGATTTCTCGGCGGCTTGCGACAGCCCACTGAATCCAAGGAAAGCTCCCACCAAAAACGGTACGACGTACCGCTTGCCGGAAAATAAGTGACTTCGGAGCGCGAAAGCGCTCGTTGTGCGCAGACAGCGATGCATGCAATTCCCCCCTACCCTTGCCCGCAACGCTTGAGAAGATTTGCGGGTCGTAGAACTTATTCGGCACGGCGAGGGAGTCAGCCTCAGCAAAAAGGCTCAGCAACAGAGAACGATGCTCCGCGAGTGCTAGCTGAGGCCTGCTCTTGTCGTGCTCGCTGAGATGCATGACAATCGTTGCGTTCCTCCTGGAAAACTCGGTTTGTTGGTGTCATGGAAGTCGCCACCTCTCAATTTCGCGCGCTGCTGGTTCGGCTCATCCTCTTGTCCGGATTGGTCGTTGTGATGCTGGCAGCCGCACCGCTGCTGTGGCCCCCAGTGAGCGGTTGGCAAGAAAGACGGCTTGCCAATCGCTTGGTCGCGGAACTCCAGCAAGCGGAGTCAGCCGACAGTAGCACGGCCCTGCGACAAATCGCCAGCTTGGGCGATCCCGCGATTGAAGCCCTGGTGATCGCGGCCACCTCGGCACGAGCGGACATCGCTCTCTCGGCACGCGAGATCGTCGACGAAAAACTCGCTGCTTGGAAATCGCTGCACGAAACCGACAAAAGTTTTTCCATCTCCGTGCCAGCGGGTTTGTTGGCAAACGCACTCGCCGGCCACATCGACGAATTCGGCCCGTTGGGGCAACAATGGTCGACCAAGCTGGCGGTTGAGCTCGCGGATTTGGCTGCCGAGTTATCTCCCGCCGAGGCCATGGCGCTGCTGGCCGATTGCAGTCTCATCTTGGAAAAAGTCCCTCCCGTCGGCCCACGGTTACGAACCATCACGCAGGAAAATCCGGTCGCTGCTAGCGAACAGACGCGCACTCCCGCGCTCAACCTGCCAGCGCTGCCGAGCGAGCAAGCAATTTCCAGCCGCAACGAAAGCTCTCCGTTGTCAGCCAGTACCGATCCCTTAAGTGTCGGAGACGTGCTCGATTCCCCAGAGATCGCCAACTCTACTCCCTTGCCGTCCGTGTCGGATTGGCTTCCTGAATGGTCGGGAAAAGTTCCTAGCATGAACGCTCAGCCAACGGAAATTCCTGGTCTCGCTCCCGCGAAGACGCAAGCGCAATCCTTTGCCGAAGCCGTTGATGTACCCTCGCCGGATGACATGGCCGCCCGGGTCGAGAAATTCAAACCTCTCGCAACACGAGAACTCATCACCGAGCTTGGCAAAACAGATTATTTCTCCGCCTCCGCCATTCGCGCCGTCTTGCGGGAGCGCGGCATCACGCCGGAGGAACTTTCCCTGGCGGCGAAACTCACGGCCAGCGATCCCGCGGAACGACTCCTGCTGGTCGACGATCTAAAAGTCCTCCCCGCGCGCACGGCCCGGCGTTGGCTGCGGGAAATGCTCGCCGACAGCGACGCCGAAGTGCGACTCAAAGCACTCACGGCACTCGCGACGACAAAGGATCCCGAGCTGGTGGGCGTGGTCCGCGATTTGGCGCTGCGCGAAAGCGACCCGCGCGTGTCGGCTCTCGCGGCCCGCATCATGCGCGAAGCGCGGTGAAATGCCGAGGATGGGTTTTCCGAGAAAAGAAATATCTTTCGCCACGAAAAGTACGAGAGTACACAAAAATGGTGGTTGACCTGTGGCGAGGCATCTGCTCAGCACAAGTTTTTCGTAGAAGCAAATTCCCGGCTATGTCGCATGGGATTGCAGGACACAAGTGGTCCGTGCGAGAATTGCTGGCGGAAGTCAGCGGCGCATAAATCGTATCTAGAGCGGACAACTGGGATGACTAATTCAATAAACGACAACGCCGAAATAAGTGCCGTCGAAGTAGCACAACTGTTGCGGGATGTCATCGAAGGAAAGCATAGTATCCAGCTCGCGGACGACGATTTGCCGTGGAGTACGGAGGGTGGAAATATACCGTTTTCTGTTGATGGATGGAAAGTCGTATTTCACAACAGTCTTTTTGTGATGAACTATGTCGATTCCGCGACAGCGTCTGATGGCCGCCATGCCGACTTTGATGATTGGCCGGAAAACCCGCAGTCATTGCTGACCTGGACCGAAATTGCATTGCTGGAGCAAATAATCGAGGAACAAGGTCGATACCCCTTACGGGCTTTAATGGATAAACCAGCTACACTTAATCACTCACCACTCAGCAACACTTAATCGCAGACAACCCGTTAGTGGAGGTTCACTCCCCAACCACAAGATGCGGTAACCGAAATTACCGTCGAATGCGATCTTCAATCGGCGTGACTCTGCCCGCGGTGACGTGGGCCTTGCGGTACTCGGGCATAAAGCCACGCGAACCGTTCACGCCGATGCGCATGCCGACGTAAGGCTGGAGGTTGAGATCGGGGCTGGGGGTGACGAAGGAGATGATCCCACCTTTGTCGTCGACGAGGGCGTAGCGCGGGGCACCGTCGGTCTGGGACACCACCGGCTTGAGGCGACCGACGGCATCGTAGCGTGGGCCTTCGGTGTTTGTGGCATTCGCATCAAAGGGATCGTTGCCAGACAAATCGCTCTGTGCGAGGTCGCGTACTTTGTCGGTCATGCCGGTGAAGTCGCCGCCCGTGTTGGCTGAATCCGCTTGTGCGGTGATGGTTTCGCTAGGCCTACCGGTTTGAATTTGTTGGAACTTGGCGATGCGGTCCAAGAGGTCGCGCAGGTGTTCGCGTTCGGAAACGGAATCGCTCTTTTCAAGCAGCAAGGTCGCCTCGGTTTGCAGTTGTTGGAAGTTCCATTCTTCCTTGGGACGAACCACCGTTTCTGAAAGTTTCAGTCGCAATTCTTGCACGCGCTCGGTGCCGGGGCCGATGACCGCGGGTGAATTGCCGAAACGAATTCGCGGCGCGGTGCTGCTCCGTGGTTCACTGCTGGGAAGACCAGCGGCGGGAAGTGGGCCATTCGTGCCGGGAAGCGGCGTGGAATTGTTTAATAGCGCCGGGGGTGCCAACGCACTGCCTGACGAGACTTCCAGCGCGGCGGGGGACCCGGCGACAAGCTGCACGGCATCGGGATTGGCCGGCGGGGGCACGGCGACGGGTTGCACCCCAGGTGCGCCTTGATAGGGAGGTTGCGAAGTGGGAGCGGTTTGCAACAAGTGCGTAAAGGCATCGGCGGATTCGCCGGCGGCGGGTCGCACGGCGCTGTCAAAGCGCTGCCTGGTCCAACCCGCGGCGAGTTGCACGCCCGTGGAACCTTCGACCGGTGGGGTACGCGAGAGACTGTTGGCGGCGATCCAGCGAAATTCTCCCGCGGGGGGCGTGATGCGCAGCCAACGAGGATCGTCGTTCGGCCCGGCGGCGAGGAGTTGCACTACTTCACCACGGCGGAGCATCACCTGCACGGCATTGCGCGCGGGCGAGATCGCGCTTCCCACGCGCGCTACGGTCGTTTGCACGGCGACTTCGGCCTTGGTGCTGGAGACGCGATGAATTTCGTGCGCGGGAATCCAACAGAAACTCCCCTCGGGAGGACGCACGGCGCACCAGCCGTCGCTGTCGTGGCGAAAAACTTCGACGGCATGTCCCTGTGGAAGTTGCAACGTGGGGTAATGCTGTTGTCCCGGCCCGCAACGCGCGAAGGATTGCGGCGTGGCGATGTAGGCCACATAGGGGAAGGTGGTCTCCGCAAGGGCGACATGCGCCGCGAGACTCAAAACCAAACCGATGAAAAAAGTTTGCAGCCGAGCCATACAAGGTTCCTCGTCGAGACACCGGCCTTGGGCCGATGCTCACGCAGTGGAGAAAAACTGGATATTTGCGAGGGGACTTGTAGGGGAAATCGAGGCTTGGCTCAAGGTCTGGTCGTGATATGACGGCTGCTAGCTTGAGTATGGCGGGGGTGATAGGATTTAGGTTGTGAGGTTGGCAATTTGCACTTATTCACGGCATCGGGATCCGCCGCGGCGGACCGGCTAACAGATGTGTAAAATGGGCAGTTGAGGCGACTGATGAAGATCGAGAAACTCGGGCCCTATCGCATTGAGCGGCAAATTGGCAAAGGAGGCATGGGGGCCGTCTACACGGCGACCTATGAAGGGTCCGGCGGGGACGCGGGGATGCGCGTTGCTATCAAAGCCCTTGCTCCGCAATTGGCCATGGAAGAGGGTTTCCGCGAACGGTTTGAGGCGGAAATCGAATCGCTCAAAAAATTGCACCACGAAGGGATCGTACGACTCTACGGCTACGGCGAGCAGGATGGCATGTTGTTTTATTCCATGGAACTGGTCGAGGGGACCAGCCTGGAAGAAGAAATCAACAAGGGGCGACGCTTTAATTTTCACGAGACGCTGCAAATCGGCGTGCAAGTTTGCCGCGCGCTCAAGCATGCCCATGACCACGGCATCGTCCATCGCGACATCAAGCCGGCGAACTTGCTGCTCACCAAGGACGGTCGCATTAAGATCGCCGACTTTGGCATTGCCCGGCTATTTGGCGGGAGCCAACTCACTACCGCCGGCGGCGTGTTAGGGACGGCGGATTATATGTCGCCCGAGCAAGCCGACGGTCGGCCCGTGACCGAGAAGTGCGATCAGTACAGCTTGGGGGGCGTGATGTACGCGCTCCTTGCGGGGCGGCCGCCGTTTCGTGCCAAGTCGATGCCCGAGATGTTGCAACTACAGCGTTTTGCCGAACCGGAGCCGGTGCGACGTTACGCACCCGAAACGCCTGAGCAACTCGACCGCTTGATCGGCCAACTGTTGGCGAAGGAGCCGGAGAATCGCTTTCCGAATGTGTTGGTGCTGGGTCGGCACATGGAGGCGATGGAGCGGGCTCTCTCGCGACCGGCGAATGTCGCTGCGGAGGCTGCTGAGTTGGAAATTGATTGGCCCACTGCTCCAGCGCAACCGGCGGCCACGGCGTTGATGGAGCATGATGCCACGAATGCGGGTGGTCCGCAGATTCTGTTGCAATCCGAGGCACCTGCCGGTGGGTCGATTGATCTCTACCAAGCGCCAACGATCGACCAACCCGAGGAGCCCATCGTCGCGGCCTCGGCAGTCACTCCTCCCAAACCGGCGACAACTCCGCCACGGCCTGCGGGGACACGCTTTACCACGGTCGATGAAGAAGCCCAACGCCATAAACGACAAGAAGAACACGAAAGCCAAGTCGCTCTCATCGCACGCTGGGTGGCGTTGGTATTGCTCGTGGGGGGTTTGTCGTGGGCCGGGTGGAAACTCTTGCGACCCGCCACGGCCGATGAGTTGTTCACGAAGATTACCACCACGATTGATAGCGAGGGGGATGCTGATCTGAGATTGATCGAGGCGGAGCTAATGGAATTCATGAAACGATTTCCCGAAGACTCCCGCGCGACGGAGTTGACGGGATATGTCGATCAACTGGAATTTCAACGGCTGCAGCGTCAAGCGCGAACCCGGAGCAAAGTTCTCGGCGGGAAGAATTTGGATCCCATTGAACAACTGTATCTCAACGCCCTAGCCGTGGCGGAGACGGACCCCGTTAAATCCCAGGCGACGCTCAGCGATTTGATTGATCTTTATGATCCGCTCGGCGTGACCGTCGACGGCAAAGTGGCAACCGGCAACGACCGCAGCGCGCTGACCGAGGAAAATCGCAAGTGGCTGGTGCTCGCCCGGCAGGAGCTGAAGAAACTTAATGATAAGCTGGCTGACGATGCCAAAGCGCAATTGCCCTCCGTGCAGGAACGCCTGGCCGCGGCGGGGGTCGTGGCACGGAACCGCCCCGCACAGGCGAAGTTGATGTATCAGGCGATCATTCGGTTGTATGGCAATGAGCCATGGGCGGGGGATGCGGTAGCTCAGGCGCGGGCGGCGCTCGATGAATTGGAAACGGTAAAGGAATAACAAACTGGAATCTCTAGTTAAATGAACACATCACCCTCTCAGATTTCTCGTCCCCTTAGCCAAGCGGCTTTTGAGCACGCACTCACCTTGATGCCGGGCGGGGTGAATAGCCCGGCGCGGGCGTTTGGGGCCGTGGGGGGGACGCCGATTTTTATTGAGCGTGCCGAGGGGGCCTATCTCTACGACATCGACGGCAACCGCTACATCGATTACATCGGCTCGTGGGGACCAATGATTTTGGGACATCGCCATCCAGCCGTGGTCGCCGCACTCAATGCGGCCATTGAACGGGGCACGAGTTACGGCGCGCCGACTGTCGCCGAGAGCGAGTTGGCCGAGCGGATCATTGAGGCGGTGGAATCGGTCGAAAAAGTGCGGCTCGTCAACTCGGGGACCGAAGCCACGATGAGCGCGATTCGACTTGCGCGGGGCTTCACGGGCCGTGACGTGATCATCAAGTTCGCCGGCAACTATCACGGCCATGTCGACAGTTTGCTCGTCGCGGCGGGCAGTTCCGCGGCAACGCTAGGGACGCCGAATTCGCCCGGTGTGACCGCCGGCACGGCGCAAGACACGCTCATTTTGGAATACAACGACGTGGAGGGCCTGGAGGAAGCGTTCGCCAAGCGCGGGGCGCGGATTGCTGGCGTGATCTTTGAACCGATTGTGGGGAACATGGGCGTGGTTGTTCCCAGCGGCAAATTTTGCGAGGCCCTCACGCGGCTCACCCAACAGCATGGCACGCTGCTGATCTGCGATGAAGTCATGACCGGCTTCCGCATTGCCTTTGGCGGCGCGCAGGATCTGTTGGGACTCAAGCCCGACATCACGACGATGGGGAAAATTGTCGGTGGGGGTCTGCCCGTGGGGGCTTACGGCGGGCGGGCGGAGGTGATGAACCATATTCTCCCCGCCGGCAAAGTGTTTCAAGCAGGGACGCTGAGCGGCAACCCACTAGCGACCGCCGCCGGCTGTGCCACGCTCAAGATTCTGAAAGAGGATCCGCCGTATGTGAAACTCGAACATCTGTCGGCACGACTAGCCACCGGCTTGCGCGAGGCGGCGGAAGCGGCTGGCGTGCCACACAGCCTCGCGAGGGTGCGGAGTATGATGACGCTGTTTTTTGGCGAGGGGCCCATCAACGATTGGCAAGCGGCGAGCAAGTGCGACACGAAGCGTTTCGCGCGGTTCTTCTGGGGGATGATGGATCGCGGGGTCTATTTGCCGTGCAGTCAGTACGAAGCGCTGTTCGTGTCGGCGGCACATACCGAGGCGGATATCGATCAGACGATCACGGCGGCGGGGGAAGTGTTGGAGGAGGTGAGTAAGTGAGTAGGTTAGTAAGTCATTTTGTGCATCACTTCGATTGTGCAGCTTTCTCTTCCGCAGCACTTTTGCGATAGTAGTTGGGGACCAACTGCACGGGGTCGACAAGTTCGCCTGTTTGGAAAAGCTTGTAACTAAGTTGTCCCACGACGCTGGCTTGCGGTTGCCACAACTTTGCGTCGACGACATTAACTCCTGCGGGTAATCGCTCTGCCAATTGTGCCAGCGGCGGGCCGACAACACTGTCGCCGGGTTGCAATTCAGCGAGCCAATCTTTGACAGTGAGAATCTGTGTTTCAGGCATGCGCGGAATCTGCTCGCCTTCAAATTTGGCGGCGAATAATTCTTGCCGCTGGGCATCGAGAATTGCCCAAACTCGACCCGTGCGATTGGGCACACTTCCCGCCAAGGCCGCGAGCGTGTGAACTCCCACCAGCTTGGCACCGACGGCAAAAGCCAACGTCTTTGCCGCAGTCACGCCGATGCGTAGTCCGGTGAATGAGCCGGGGCCCGTGGTGACGCAGACTAGGTCGATCTCGCTCGGTTGCCAACCACACGCGTCGAGCAATTCGCTGACCGCGGGCAACAAAACTCGCGCGGAGCGCTCGGCTGCGGGTAGCAGCAGTTCTTCGAGCACTTCCACACCCTCGGCAGAGCCAACGAGTGCCGCCACGCTTCCCTGCCGTAAACTTGTTTCGAGACTCAATATTTTCAATGGTTTTTAGATTCCCATAGTTTCGCAGCTCAATCCGTCATTCCCGCTCAGGCGGGAACCCAGAATGGTGGCGTTATAGACTGGTTCCCCGCCTGCGCGGGGATGACAAATTGTTAGCCTGCGCGGTGATGACGATTAGCCAGATGTTCAATTGAACCCTGAAACTACCAGTCGTCTGGCCCCCTTCCAAGGGAGGGCTGGGCACAGCGAATGGCATTATTTAGCACCGCCGCTTGCGGCGGTTTCGAGCGGGGCAAGTCCCGCTGCTAAATAGTTTCGCCAAACAGACCCCTTTAACACGCCGGGGCGTCCTTGACCCCCTTTCGGGCGGTCTTTAGACTGACGATTTGGCAATGGCACGCGCTGCCGCGTTGTACAGGAGTACGCGGGCATGAGGGGATACTCTCAAGCTAGTCCAGCAACAGCAGGTTCAGCTAGTTGATGTGAGGTCGTCTCTGGTGGTGAAACGTGCGGTAATTAGTGACATCCACGGCAATCTGGAAGCCTTGCAGGCGGTGCTTGCGCATGTTGCCAGCCAGGGCATCAACGAGGTCTTTTGCCTGGGGGACATTATCGGTTACGGGCCGAACCCCTGTGAATGTCTCGATCTGGTGATCGAAAAGTCGACGATCTGCCTGCTGGGCAATCACGACCAAGGGGCCATGTTCGATCCCGAAGGATTCAACAGCGGTGCCGAGCGGGCGATTTTTTGGACCCGCAATCAGTTGGAAAATTCCACCGGGCCGCGCGACCAGATCGACCGCCGCTGGGATTTTCTGGGAACCTTGCCGCGAGTTTATCGCGATGATCCCTGGTTGTATGTCCACGGCTCGCCACGGAATCCGGTCAATGAGTACGTGTTCCCCGAGGACATTTATAATCAGAAGAAAATGGAAAAGCTCTTTGGCCTGATCACCAAGGGCTGTTTCCAAGGTCACACGCATGTGCCGGGGGTGTTCTTGTCGAGCCTGGAATTCATCACTCCGGAGCAAACGAACAATGTGTTCGAGTTCCGTGACGAGAAGTTCATGGTCAACGTCGGCTCGGTGGGACAACCCCGCGACGGCGATCCGCGTTCCTGCTACATCGTGCAAGAAGACAACAAGCTGACTTTCCACCGCGTGGAATACGACAAAGAAAAAACGGCGGAAAAAATCTATCAAACTCCCGACTTGGATAACTTTCTGGGAGACCGTATCAAGGAAGGCCGCTAGCAGCCCGCTGTCAATGCAGGATTGTAGGCCGGAACGAGTATTGCGAGTTCCGGCAGTGACCAATATTTCCACGTAAATTTTGCCGGAACTCGTTTCACTCGTTCCGGCCTACGACTTGGGAAGTCATAGAATAACGCTAGGCAAGATTCGCCCAGCGAACCAATTTAACGAGAAAGACCACCGGTAGTGGACCAACGTCGCGTAATTCTGTTCCTTATTCTTTCGTTCACGGTGCTGGTGCTCAACAGCTTCTTCCTGGCCCCACCGCGCCCACCGAAAAAGCTTCCCCCTAAAGCTGAACAACAACAAGCCGCCGCCGAGCCTGCGGGTAAGGGTGCCGGCGCGGAAGCCGTCCCCGTTGTCGATGCTGACAAAGAAGCTGCCGAAGAAGTCAGCGACTTTCCGGAACAAGAGGAAACAGAACTGACTTACCTGACGGTCGGCTCGGTTGATCCCGACTCGCCCTTCCGTTCGCTCTTTACGTTCACGAATCAAGGCGCGGGGGTACGCCGCGTCGAGCTAGCCAATCCACGGTTTCGCGATTTGGATGATCGGACGGGGTACATTGGGCATTTGGAGTTGGTGCCCGATCCTGCCGGGGGTTTACGGGTGCAGGTCGTCGGTGCCGGTACACCCGCCGCCATTGCGGGAGTGGAAGTCGGTGATCGCATCGTATCGGTGAAGGAAAAAAACACCGTTGTTAAGCTTGAGTCAGCCCAACAATTCGCCGAGCTACTTGCACGGAACAAGCCGCGAGCCAAGTTTTCGTTCAGCATCGTCCGTGGTAAGAAAGCCCCTCGGCAACTGGAAGCGACCCTAGGCCGGCGACCCTTGGAAGTGATGCGCCCCGAGAGCGAGAACGTGTTGATGCGCACCAAGACACTCCCGGCGGGATTCGTCGACGTGCCGTCATTTTTGTTCACGCTGCAAAGCATCGGTGAAGAGAAGATTCGTGCGGCCACGGAGCTGCTTCCCGAAGCGTCGGAAATCGACGGGGTCGAACTACGCGAGACGAATTGGGAAGTCGCCCAGAGCGATAATGAAAGCATCACGTTCCGCAAGCTGTTGCCAAAATTTCGGCTGGAACTCATCAAGCGCTACAAACTCGAACCGATACCCCCCGCCGAGCAGAAAAATCGAGATTACCCCGCCTACGGCCTGACCCTGGAAGTCGAAGTGAAAAATCTTGGCTCCGAAGCGGTGGATTTGGCGTATCGGCTTGACGGTGCGAATGGGCTTCCCATCGAGGGGTGGTGGTTCGCCCGCAAGTTCGGCCGCAATTGGGGAACGGCGGGATTACGCGACGTGGTGGGGCGCTACTTTGGCAGCGACGCGGTCGAGCAGGCTCCTACCACGATCGCCAATGGGGACGGCACCGATTTTGAAGGAGGTTCGATGGCCTTCATCGGCGTGGATGCCCAGTATTTCGCGGCGATGTTGCTCCCACTGAAAAAATCGCCTGAGGAGGTCTGGCTCGAAGTCGCGCGTCCCATCTCGCTGAGTCCGAAACCGAGATCACGCTCGAGCGACGGCTTGTTTGCCAATGTTTCGTGCCGACTCATCAGCAAGACGAACGTCTTGCAACCTGGCGAGACGCTCGCTCATGCCTACACGGTGTTCACCGGTCCGAAACGGCCCGACCTGTTAGCTAACTACGTCGCGGCCAATGACCCGAAGTACACGCTCGCCGACCTGATGTATTACGGCTGGTTCGGCGCGGTCGCCCGCGGAATGTTGTGGCTTTTGCACACGTTCTACGGCTGGGTGGGAAATTATGGAATCGCGATCATCATGCTCACCGTACTTGTGCGGAGCTGCATGTTCCCGATCAGCCGTAAGCAGGCCCAAAGCATGGCCAAGATGCAGGAGTTGAAACCCGAGCTAGAGAAGATCAAGGAAAAATATGGCAAAGATCCTGCCAAGCAATCGCAGGCGATGCAGGAGCTCTATCGCAAATACAACATCAACCCGCTCGCCGGGTGCTTGCCGATGTTCATTCAATTGCCGATTTTCGTGGGTCTTTATCGGGCACTAGCCGTGGATGTGGAATTGCGTCAGGCTCCGCTGATTAGCGAATCGATCCGCTGGTGTTCCAATCTGGCCGCGCCTGACATGCTGTGGAACTGGTCGGCGATCATGCCGTCGTTCATCACCTCGGGAGAGGGGATGCTGGGTCTCGGCCCTTACCTGAATATTCTGCCGCTAATTACGGTCGGTTTGTTCATCGTGCAACAGAATATGTTCATGCCGGAACCGACGAACGAGCAGGCTGCCCTGCAACAGAAAATCATGAAATACATGATGATCTTCATGGGGATACTGTTCTATAAGGTGGCCGCCGGACTGTGCATTTACTTTATTGCGTCGAGCATGTGGGGTATTGCCGAGCGCAAGCTGATGCCATCAATGACCGCCGCGGCTCTTACTCCCGTGCCGACACCCGAGACGAAATATCCTCGTGGTACCGCAAAAAATGGTGCGGCATTTCGCGATACAAAACCGAAAAAGAAACGCTAGGTCCACGGCATCGGGACGATGCCGGCTAACGTCAGGACAACTCTGATGATCCCTGATTTAGCTGACACAATCGCCGCGATTGGCACCGCCGCGGGTGGTGCGGCTCGGGGAATGGTCCGCGTGAGTGGACCCAGCGCGATTGCTTGCTTGAAGTCGTGCATTCGGCCTGCTGATGTTGAACAGGAACTTGATGCGATGGATTTCGCGCAAGTCATCGAGGGCGAGTTTTTTCTGGGCGACAGCTTGCCCCCCCTGCCTTGCGACCTGTTTCTGTGGCCCAACGAACAGAGCTACACCCGCCAGCCCACAGCGGAATTGCACACGCTCGGTTCCCCGCCGCTCTTGGAGCAAGTTCTGGCGGTGCTCTGTGAAAACGGTGCGCGGGTGGCCGAACCGGGTGAATTTACCTTGCGGGCTTTTCTGGCGGGGCGGCTCGATCTCACTCAGGCCGAGGCCGTGCTCGGGATTATCGACGCGGCGGATGCACCGTCGCTCGAAACGGCGCTCAGCCAACTGGCCGGTGGCTTGTCGAAACCACTTGGCGAACTACGCGAGCAACTCCTGCAACTCCTGGCACACTTGGAAGCGGGCCTCGATTTTGCCGAAGAAGACATCACCTTTATCTCGGCCACTGAGATCGAACGGCAACTCATTGCCGCTCAAGCGTTGATTGCGGCCACGCTCGATCAACTCACCAGTCGCAACCTGTCGCAAACGTTGCCCAAGATCGTGCTCGTCGGCCCACCCAACGCGGGGAAAAGCAGTCTGTTCAACGCGTTGGTACAAACTTTTCCCGCCACCGAGCAACAAGCTCGCGCACTTGTCTCCGAACTGGCCGGCACGACGCGGGATTATCTTTCGGCTACGGTCGATTTTCAGGGGTTTCTTTGTGAGTTGGTCGATACGGCGGGCGTTGATCTGCTAATAGATGGCACATCGATTCCTGGCATCGCCCAAGAAATGACGACCGCTCAACGCCAACAAGCCGATTGCACGGTGCTATGTGTTGATGTCACCGCGCCGACGTTTGCCGTGGAGATTGCCGATTTTGCGGGTCGTAAGCACGAAGGTTCGCAGTTGTTGGCCGTGACAAAGATCGATTTGTTAGAGCACCCGTTCGACTTTTTCGCCCACACCAGCATAATTCCATGCAGCAGTCGTGCAGGTTTCGGGCTTGGCGAATTGGCAGCGGCTGTCACCGCGACGCTTACTGAGACAAATTCGTCGACAGGTGCCGTCACAGCCACCGCGGCACGCTGCACCGACAGCCTACGCTCCGCGCGAGAATCGCTCCAGGCTTCGCTTGAGCTGATCGCAAGTGGTGGGGGCGAGGAGCTTATCGCAGCAGACATTCGCAGCGCGCTCGAAGAACTCGGCCGCGTGGTGGGAGCGGTGTACACCGATGATGTGTTGGATCGAATTTTCAGCCAGTTTTGCATCGGGAAGTAGGCGCGTAAGCAAACAGCCAGTCGCGCTATGCCTATTCGGATCAATTCCTCATTCACTTGTCATCGTTACGAGCCAAATTCAAAGGGGAGAAGAGCAGTTAGCGATCACACTGGTCGATAAACTCTCAGAACGATGCCGCAGAATTTTTGTCATTCCTGAGGACGAACTCGCATGACCCACGAGCTCATCAAACGATTCCAATATCAGCCAACTTGCCTACTCATTGCGCTCTGCTTGTTGCAACCTTTGCAAGCCGCAGAGAACGCCTGGTTTGACATCGCCTACGCCTCGATCACCAAGCAAGAATTGACCGGCCATGTGCATTTCCTGGCCGGCGACATACTTGAAGGCCGCGAGGGTGGTTCACGGGGCGGGCACGCGGCGGCCAAGTACATCGTCGAGCATCTGGGAGAAATCGGGCTCGAGCCCGCGGGAACCGATGGCACCTATTTCCAAGCGTTTCGGGGCAACCAACGCAATATTCTCGTGGTGTTACCCGGGAGCGACCAGGAACTGAAAAACGAATTTCTGCTCGTTGGTGCCCACTACGACCACGTTGGTTACGGCAACAAAAAGAATAGCTTCGGCCCGTTCGGATATGTTCATAATGGGGCCGATGACAACGCCAGCGGCGTGTCGGCCGTATTGGAATTGATCGACGCGATGAGCCGGACCGAACACCGTCCGCGGCGTTCAATTCTGTTTGCCTTTTGGGACGGCGAGGAAAAGGGGCTTTTAGGCTCCACCCACTGGACCAAGCAACCGACCGTCCCCCTCGAAAACGTGAAGCTGGGCATCAACGTCGATATGGTGGGTCGGCTTAAGGACGGACGCATCGAAGTCGGCGGTACCCGTTGTGCCCATGGTTTGCGACGGCAACTGAGCACAACGCGGCTGGACGAAGCTTGGCTTGATTTCAGTTGGGAATACAAAGAAAACAGCGACCACTGGACCTTTTATCAGGCGAAAATTCCTTCTGTTTATTTCCACACGGGACTGCATGACGACTACCATCGGCCGTCGGACGACGTCGAGAAAATCAATGTCGAGGGGATCCGCCTGATCACCGGCTATATGCTGGAGAAGGTCGTAGAATTAGCTGACGCCGATATGCTGCCAACCTTTCGTGGTGAGTCACGCATGGAGACACCATTTACGCAGCGTCGGGTAGAAAAGCCTTTGCCACCCTTGGCTTCGCGATTGTGCTTCAGTTGCGAACCCGTGCCTGGCGAACCGCACACGTTGCGAGTCAACCGTGTGTTCAACAACGAAAACCCTTTAGCCGTTGGTGACCGTATTATCGCTGTGAACAACTTGGCGATCGAAGATCCCACAATGCTGGAAACCGTCGCCCTTCGCAGCGAAACCGTCCTGCCGTTGACCGTCGAGCGACCGGGCGTGGAAACGAAACTGAACCTTGAGGTACCGCTGTCGGGCAATCCGGTCCACTTGGGACTTTCTTGGCGTGAAGATCCGGTCGAACCTCAAGCGGTGTACATCACCCGCGTGGTGCCACATTCCCCCGCCGCGAAGGCCGGCTTTGCCGTCAACGACCGCATCTACAGCGTCGAGGGCAACACGTTTGCCGGGCGCAATGAACTTTTGAGCCGGGTGCAAAGTTTGCTCGCCGAGAATGCCCCGCTGATTCGATTTGAAGTGGAATCGCGTGGCGTGATCCGCCAAGTCGAAGTCCCCCTCACGCCGACCCACGCCCCCGGCAGGGACGCCACGCTATAATTTTCTGCTGAGCTCGCGGAGCCGATCCCAGGTAAAAAGTCCCGAATTGTGGCCGTCGGACCATTCGAGGCGAACCGCATAGCTCCCCACGAGGTCCATCTTTTGGATCACGATGTCGTCGGGCACCGACGCGGGGTCGAGAATCCGCTCGCCGGTCCATTCGTTCACGCAACTGGCACATTCGCATTGCCGACGGAGAAAGGGGAGCGGAAAATCGGACTGGCTGTCCGCCCAAGTCACTCGCAAGACTCCCTCTTCGCGGAGGGCTCGTAAATCGGTCGGCATGTTGCTCATAAAAACACTGTAAACGCGGAGAAAAATGCTGGCTCGCGGACAAACGGTAAACGCCTAGTCGCAAAGCCAAGGGGCGACTATACTTTGGTGCTGCATACGATGATTGTTGAGAGAGTTAGTTTAGCGGGGATGTGGCGGAATTGGCAGACGCGCTGGATTTAGGTTCCAGTTCCTTCGGGAGTGCAGGTTCAACTCCTGTCATCCCTACTTGAAGAAAAGGGGAAGGCGGAAGGGGGAGGGTGGAAGGCAAAGTGCAATTTCCTTTCCCCCTTCCGCCCTCCGCCTTCCCCCTTCTAAGAATGAGCCCGTAGCTCAGTTGGTAGAGCAACGGACTTTTAATCCGTGGGTCGTGGGTTCGAGTCCCGCCGGGCTCATTTTTTATTTTGGCCAGGAAAGCCATGCGCTTAGGGCAGCTTCGATTTCAACGAACAGTCTCTGGTCGATTCTCTCGACTTGATTGGTTCGTTCATTTCTTGGCTCTGCTTTTCAGTGCAGTCTGCAGCGATGCCTTATCAGCCGAGCAGCCAGCGCTGCTGCGGGTTCTCAGCTACAACATCCACCACGGCGAAGGGGTAGATGGCAAACTCGATCTGGAGCGCATCGCGCGCGTCATTCTCTCGGTCGAGCCTGATCTCGTGGCACTGCAAGAGGTTGATTGCAACACAAAACGAACAGAGTTTGTGGATCAGCCGGCTGAACTCGCACGCCTGACCAACATGGCCGTTATTTTCGGGGACAATATTCCCTATCAAGGTGGGCGCTATGGAAATGCGGTGCTCTCTCGCTTTCCCGTTATTGGCAGCGAGAATCATCCGCTACAAAGTTTTTATGATGGCGAGCAGCGGGGTGTGCTGGAAGTCGAAGTCGAGTTGCCCAACAATCTGCCGTCTCTTTTGTTGTTCGCCACGCACCTCGATTACCGCGCAAATAGTCCCGAAAGAATTGTCTCGGCTCGGCAGATCAATGCATTGATCGCCAGCCGAGGCGGTCGCCCTGCCCTCTTGGTGGGTGATCTGAATGCTGATCCCTGGAGCTGCGCCATGCGTGAGTTCAGCAAGCAGTGGAAGCGCAGCAACCGTCGGGTCTTACCGACCTATCCTGCCGACATGCCGTGCAAGCAAATCGACTATGTGATGTTTCACCCCGCGAATCGCTGGCGGGTGATTGAAACACGAGTCTTACGAGAAACAATTGCTTCCGATCATCGGCCCATCCTGGCCGTTCTCGGCATGTGCCCAAACGATTAACCTATAAACGGCTCTTCGCCGCAGCCGGAGCAGGTCAGCCGCTGCTGTTGCTCCTGGTATCTTGCCAAAAACTCCTCCGGAGTGAGTTCATTCCGGAAAGTCTCGGTATTCTCAGGTTCGGGTGGTCGTTCATTCATCGTCGTATCCCCTGGTCAAGTGGAATACCCAGAGTATATATGAACGTCAGTACACTAACAAGCCAGGACAGCCAACGCTTGACGGGGATCCCGACCAAAAAGAGTAGCGCTCGATAATAGTGAGCTCAGCCGATCATTGACCGGTGTCGTGCGATCGCCAGCCCGGCAATGGCGGCAAGCGACATGCCCGCTCCCGCTGGCTCGGGGATCTCACTACCGGCAAGTGCAGAGACGGCGCCACCGGGCGAGAGATAAGAGTTGAGTACCAGTCCTGTTATCGGGTTTCGCTCGACGATCGTCCCGCCGTTCTGCGCCGCCGTGAATAGGCGGTTGCCGACGAGCCCCACGGCGGTTTGGAACGTGCCGGTGTTGAAGGAAGCGAGGATGGCACCGGTGTCGGGATTGAGTTGGCGAATAATCCCCCCAGTGTCGCTGGCGAATAACGTGCCGGTAAAGCTGTTGTAGTCGATGCCGCCGACCACATCGAAACCCACTGCGTAGCTGCCGAACGTGGCGCCGGTGAGGGGGTTCAACAAGTGAAATCGGTTGGCGGTGTAGTCTAACGAGAATAGCGTGGAGCCGAAGCTGCTCGCTCCATACGCGAGCGCGTCGACGGAGCCTGCCGGCCTGAGGAATGTGCCGAGAACCGCGCCGGTGTGGGGATTCAAGCGATAGATATTAGGAAAAGAAATGTCGCTGAAAAAGAGCTCTGTTCCCGAGAACGCCAGCCCGCTACCACCTCCGCTCTGAGCGACGACAGGCGTGGGAAACGAATTGAGCAAAACGCCGGTGTCGGCGTCGAGTTCGTTGACGCGGCCAGGGTTGCGAGTGACGCTGTACAGCGACGCGGCAAAGCAGTGATTGCTGGTCGCGGCCAACAATAATGCGAGCAAACAGATTCGCCGCGTTACGTTATACAGAGGTGTGATTTGCATTAGTTCCAGTCCTTTCCGAAAATGATGAAGGCAAGAATTCCAGGTCGAGCGGTTTTGATGAGGCTTTTAGTAAAGCAATGTGCACGGCCCAAAAATAAACGGCAATGTTCCTTAGGATGGCTCAGGGCCAATCTTCTCTACCAATCACCACGAGAATTGCTAAAGAACCTCATTTTCGAAGTCGGCTGATAGGAGAATATTTCAACGGGCACTAGGAGGGTGTAACAGGCCTAACAGAAAAACTGTGGATATTACCAACCGATCGGCTTATTGCGCCGATGAGCAATGCCGCGAACTGGGCAGGGTGCAGGCCGCTTCTTGAAATTGCGTCGTTTAGCACGCGTGCGGTCAGGCTCGGAGACGCTCCGATGACGGGGAGCGCGGGAAGAAAAGTCGACATACGAATCATCTTCGTTGTCATGAAGGTAATGTTCAGCGTTCATTAGTCAAATTCCTCTCTGTGCTTCTTGTCTGTTCCAAATTAGCCTGCCTCTGGGTTCACCGGCTCTGTCTGGAGCGGTAAACACTTTTTCTACGAGTGAATCTTGAGCAAGGGTCGTGCCAAAAGCCGCAGAAAAACTGTCGTGTTCTTAAGGGATAGCGCTTAAACACAATCTGCCACAGCCATTTCCGCAGAGTTTGCGAAAGGTCGGCGCGAAACGGAGCAAAAAAAACCTTGGCTGCCATTCAGCCAGCCTGGTTGGAGACACTCCAACTCTCCAGAATGGTGAAAGAGTCAAGAATCGCCGCAAGTTATTTTTGTATAACATCTTGCGTCAAAACTTATGGGTGATCCCAAATCAGCCACTGGTTGTTTTCAGTTCGCAAGCACAAACTGTCAAAAGACTTACAGTGCACATCACCAAAATGGGGCCATGGTTTCACCAAAATGGTGAGAGCAACCATGGTCCGTAAAACGAACGCCCACCCTGCGAGGGCGGTTTTTTTCCAGGAAATTAAGTTCTTTTTCAGCGCAGCAGCTACCAGATTCCTGGGACAGAGCGCGACTTATCATCAGCGAACGGGAATAAGCCTGATCAACCGGCAAGTTGAAAAATGGGCGTAAAACGCCCCTTTCGGGGGTCTCGGTGTGAGATCCAGCGAGCAGCAGAGCACTGCGGGGAGATAAGTTGCTATGCCTCGAAGGAAACGCCGACCATCGGTGCGATGGCCTGGGGCCTGCCCGTAAGCAGTGTCCCCCAAATCAAACTTGCGGATCGATTGATTAGCGCGTTCCTTTCTTCTGAACTGTTATTGGCATATTTAGCAACCGCCGTGCCAGAAGCTCCGGATACCTACTTACGCTCCAGGCTGGAACCTGCCAAAATGACACGTTTGCGCAGGAGCCGCAGTTGTCGACCATTGGCGGCGATGTCTGGTATTCCTCGGGGTTTTTGAGGGAAAGCTGTGTCCGCTGGAGGTATCCGCTGCCTTGGCACGGTGCTTGCGTTTTCAGTCCCGCACGTAGCGGTCTGCCTGCCAAAAGCGGCGCACGCTGCAACGGTCTGCACAACAAAATCAAACACAACCGCGGCCGCTCTGGGTGGCCAATCACAACAAATCTGCGGCTCATTGCGAGCCCTGGTAACGCATTTCTGAGGAGTAAATCGTGGCCAAGTTAATGCTATTTGAGGAAGAAGCCCGCAAGCCCCTGGCGGCCGGCGTCGAAAAACTCGCCCGTGCCGTCCGCAGCACCCTCGGCCCTCGCGGCCGCAATGCCGTGCTTGACAAAGGCTGGGGTTCCCCAAAGGTGACCAAAGACGGCGTCACCGTGGCGGAAGACATTGAACTCGACGACCCGTTCGAGAATCTCGGTGCCCAACTTGTGAAGGAAGCCGCCAGCAAGACCAACGACGTCGCCGGCGACGGCACCACCACGGCCACGGTGCTGGCCGAGGGCATTTTCCGCGAAGGTTTGAAAATGCTGGCCGCTGGTGCGGATGCGATGGCCTTGAGCCGCGGCATTGCCAAAGCGGTTGAAGCGATTTCCGCCGCCATCAGCAAAATTGCCGAGCCCGTGGATGTCTCCAACAAGAAGAGCCTGCAGCAAGTCGCGACGATTGCCGGCAACAATGATCCCTCGATTGGCAACGTCCTGGCCGAAGCCTTCGCCAAGGTTGGCAAAGATGGCGTCATTACAATTGAAGAAGGCAAAAGCAACGAAACCAACGTCGAGGTGGTCGAGGGCATGCAGTTCGACCGTGGCTACCTCTCGCCACATTTTGTGAATAACGAAGATGAGCAAGCCGTCGAATTCGAGGGCTGTTTGGTGCTCATCTACGAAGAAAAAATCTCGAGCGCCAAGAACTTGGTGCCGATTCTGGAAGCCGTCTCCAAGGCTTCGAAGCCGCTGTTGATCATCGCCGAAGATGTCGATGGCGAAGCCCTTGCCACTTTGGTGGTCAACAAGATGCGTGGCATCGTCAACGTGTGTGCCGTCAAGGCCCCCGGCTATGGTGACCGTCGCAAGGCGATGCTTGGTGATTTGGCCACGCTCACCGGCGCGACCGCGATCTTCAAGGACTTGGGCATCAAACTCGATGCCGTGCAGCTTTCCGATCTCGGCAAGTGCCGCAAGGTGATCATCAAAAGCGATAACACCACGATGGTTGGTGGCGGCGGCAAGAAGGACGACATTCAAGGCCGTGCCGAGCAAATCCGTAAGGAAATCGAAACGACCGATAGCGACTATGATCGCGAGAAACTGCAGGAGCGACTGGCCAAATTGGCGGGTGGCGTGGCTCAGATTAATTGCGGTGCCGCTACCGAGACCGAAATGAAGGAACGTAAAGCCCTGCTTGAAGACGCTCGGGCCGCCACGCAAGCCGCGCTCGCCGAGGGAATTGTCCCAGGTGGTGGCGTGGCTTTGCTGCGGAGCGAAAAGGCTCTCGACAAGCTCAAGCTGGAAGGCGACGAAGCGCTGGGTGTCGAGATCATCCGCAAGGTGCTCGATTACCCACTGCGTTACATCGCCGAGAATGCTGGTGTTGATGGGGCCGTGGTTGTGAACCGCGTGCGCCAATCGAAGGGCAAGAACGACGGTTATAACGCCGACAAGGACGACTACTGCGACATGGTCGCGGCGGGGATTATCGACCCCGCGAAGGTGGTTCGCACCTCGCTGCAAAACGCCGCGAGCGTTGCCTCGCTGCTACTCACGACTGATTCTTTGATCGTGAACGCCCCCAAGGAAGAGGAAGAAGCCGCCGGTGGCCACCATGACCACGGCATGGGTGGAATGGGAGGCGGCATGGGCGGAATGGGAATGGGTGGCATGGGCGGGATGATGTAAGGATGTCCGTTGTAAGTTGTCCGTCGCCAGTTGCAACGGACAAAAAAACAACTGACCACTGACATTGTTCGCACCACAAATCGCTATGAATTACCAAAACATATAAGGAATAAGTATAATGGCCAAAATCAATCTGCGTCCGCTGGACGACCGAGTTGTTGTTAAACCTTCGGATGCCGAGGAAGTTACAGCGGGAGGCATTGTGCTTCCCGATGCGGCTCAAGAAAAACCCCAACGCGGCAAAGTCATTGCCGTCGGTGGCGGAAAGTTGCTCGACAGTGGCAAGCGCGGCGAACTGTCCGTTTCCGTGGGCGATGAAGTCATCTACGGCAAGTACGGCGGCTCGGAAGTGGAAGTCGACGGCGAGGAATACAAGATCCTCCGCGAGAGCGATATTTTGGCGAAGGTTGTTTGATTGTCAGTGGTCAGTAGTTTGTTGTCAGCGGCAATGAAAAGCAACTGACCACGGACAACTGACATTGAAGCGAATACAAGGCCTGATACTTAACTAGGCATAAATCAAAGGAAACATAATCGTGGCAAAGCAATTAATGTTTGAAGATCACGCTCGCAGCAAGTTGCTGCGTGGCGTCGACAAGCTGGCCGATGCGGTCGCGGTGACGATGGGGCCAACCGGCCGCAACGTCATTATCAACAAGTCCTTCGGCGGGCCGACCGTCACCAAAGATGGCGTGACCGTCAGCAAGGAAATCGAGCTCGAAGACCCGTTTGAAAACATGGGCGCGAAGCTTGTGCATGAAGTCGCCGACAAGACTTCGTCGCTGGCTGGAGATGGCACTACGACCGCCACCGTCCTGGCGCGGGCGATTTTGAAGGAAGGCACCCGCAACATTGTCGCTGGGAGCAACCCGATGGCCGTACAGCGTGGTATTCGCAAAGCCGTCGAAGCGGCGGTCGAATATCTCGATTCGATCTCCAAGAGCGTCACCAGCAAAGAGCAAATCGCTCAGGTTGGCTCGATCAGCGCGAATAATGATCGCGTGATCGGCGACCTCCTGGCCGATGCCATGGAAAAGGTCGGCAAAGACGGCGTGATTACGGTTGAAGAAGGCAAGTCGATGGAAACGACCCTCGAATTCGTCGAAGGTATGCAGTTCGACAAGGGTTTCCTGTCGCCGTACTTCATCAATCAAACCGCCGACATGGAGTGCGTGCTCGAAGACGCCTGCATCCTGATTCACGAAAAGAAGATCAGCAATCTGCGCGATCTGCTGCCAATCTTGGAGCAAGTCAGTCAAAAAGCGAAGCCGCTGTTGATCATTGCCGAAGATGTGGAAGGCGAAGCCCTGGCCGCACTCGTGGTCAACAAGCTCCGCGGAATTTTGAACATCTGTGCCGTGAAAGCTCCCGGCTTTGGTGATCGTCGCAAAGCGATGCTCGCCGATATCGCCACTCTCACTGGCGGTACGCTGATTAGCGAAGACCTCGGCAAGAAGCTCGAGAACATTACGCTGGCCGAACTCGGCCGCGCGAAGAAGATCACCGTTTCCAAGGAAAATACCACCCTCGTACAAGGTGGCGGGGCCAAAGCCGACGTGTCGAAGCGGATCGACCAGATTCGCAAGTCGATCGAAGCCTCGACCAGCGATTACGACCGCGAGAAGCTGCAAGAACGCTTGGCAAAGCTGACCGGCGGCGTGGCGATTGTGTCGGTCGGTGCGAGCAGCGAAGCGGACATGAAGCAAAAGAAGGCTCGCGTCGAAGACGCCCTGCACGCAACCCGCGCAGCCGTCGAAGAAGGCATTCTCCCCGGTGGTGGCGTGGCCTTGCTACGGGCGAAGGACGCCGTGCTCGCGGCCAAGTCGAGTTGCAAGGGTGATGAGAAAATCGGCGTCGACATTGTGGTCGGCGTGTTGGATGCCCCGCTCAAGCAGATCGCCGACAACTGTGGCCTCGATGGCAGCGTGATCGCCGACGAAGTGAGCCGCAAGCCGCAGAACACGGGCTACGACGCCAACAAGGGCGAGTACGTCGACATGGTCAAGGCGGGGATTATTGATCCCACCAAGGTCGTGAAGACGGCTTTGTCGAACGCGGCCAGCATCGCGGGACTCATGCTCACCACGGAAGCCTTGGTCACGAATTTCGATTCGAAGGATCAGGACAAGCGTGGCGTCGTGGGTAGCATCCGCTAAACATCCGCCAGTTGGAAAATCAGCACCGGGCCGCTTGGTCGCCACGACCAGTGGCCCGGTTGCGTGTCAGGAGCAAAAAAGTTCTTGGGCCAGCATTTTGTCATTCCCGCGCAGGCGGGAATCCAGTTTTGGCCTACATTAGATTCCCGCCTGCGCGGGAATGACGAACTGAACAAAGACCGCGATACTTAAGCCATGGCCACCAAGCGAGATTACTACGAAATCTTGGAAGTGACTCGCACTGCATCGCAGGGCGAGATCGCGACTTCCTATCGTAAGTTGGCCATTCAATATCACCCGGACAAGAATCCAGGCAACGAAGAAGCCATCGAGCGTTTCAAAGAAGCGTCCGAGGCCTTTGAAGTTCTGCACGATGCGGACAAGCGTTCGCGCTATGATCGCTTTGGCCATGCGGGCGTGAATGGCAACGGTGGCGGAGGACACTTCACGGACGTCGAGGACATCTTCTCCGCGTTCGGCGATATTTTTGGCGATTTGTTTGGTGGCCGGCGCGGACGCAGTCGGGTTCGCAAAGGCCGCGATGTGCGTTCGACGGTGTCGCTCACGTTGCAGGAAGCCGCGCAGGGGGTGCGCAAAACGGTGGAGTTTCAGCGGCACGAGTTGTGTGAAACGTGCGAAGGGAGCGGAGCTACCAAGGGGAGCAAACGCGAAAAGTGCTCGTATTGCGGAGGGCATGGCCAAGTTGTGCAGCAGGCGGGGATCATTCGCGTGCAGACCACCTGCCCCGCTTGTCATGGCGAGGGTTCTTCGGTGACCGCTCCCTGCAAATCGTGCCGTGGCACGGGCCAGAAGCTGAGAAAAGTCCAGGCCGACGTGCAGATTCCCGCCGGCGTGGACGATGGCATGCAGGTACGGATTTCTGGACAAGGCGAACCGAGCCCTAACGGCGGCCCGCCGGGGGATTGTTATTGCTTCGTGTCGGTGCTGGCCCATTCGCTTTTTGAGCGTGAGGGTCGGCACCTGATTTGCCGGATTCCGATTACTTATTCGCAAGCGGCGTTAGGCTGCACGTTGGAGGTTCCTACCCTCGACGGACCCGGAGAAGTGGAAGTGCCGCCGGGAACGCAAACGGGCGACGTGTTTCGGTTGGTAGGCAAGGGGATGCCCGATCCGCGCGTCGTGGGTCTCGGCGATTTGCTCGTGCAGGTGAACATCGAAGTCCCCAAGAAACTCACCGCCGAGGAAAACAAGCTGCTTCGGCAACTTGCCGAGCTTGAACACAAGAACGTCGCCCCTGCCCGAAAAAGTTTTTTCGACAAGGTCAAAAAGTATCTCAGCATCGAAACGGAAGAATAGACTCCGAGGAGAACGCAAACGATGGCGGTGAATCAAACGGCCAAAAATGATGAACCCCTCGAGGGAAACACCGAGGATGCGCTCGACGCGGCCATGGCAGACGTGGCGGGACTCGACGCGGTTGCGGCTGACAATGCGGAATTGAAGGCCGAGAAGGATCGTTCGCTCCGTTTGCAGGCCGAGATGGAGAACCTGCGGACCCGCACCGCGCGGGAAATTTCCGAGCAAGCGCGTTACGCCTCCTTGCCACTCATCCGCGATTTGCTGCCGGTGGTCGACAACATTGATCGAGCGATCGACGCAGCCAGCCAAACGGGCGAAGCCAGTTCACTCCTGGAAGGTTTTAAGCTCGTGAGGCAGCAATTGCTCAGCACGCTCGAACAACACAATTGCCTGCGCATCGAAGCCCTCGGGGAACCGTTTGACCCCCAATTCCATGCGGCCATCATGCAGCAACCGAGCGGAGAGGTTCCCGCGAATCATGTGCTGCTGGTGGCTCAAGCAGGTTATAAGCTCCATGACCGCGTGGTGCGCCCCGCCCAAGTGATCATCTCGACCGGCCCCGCGGCTGGTTGATCCCACCCATGTTCATGGATTAAACGATGCCCACCTATGATTACGTCTGCGACGCTTGCAATCACGAGTTCGAGGAATTTCAATCGATTACCGAAGCGGTCTTGCGCAAATGCCCGGAATGCAAAAAGCTGAAACTGCGCCGCTTGTTCGGCACGGGCGCGGCAGTCGTGTTCAAGGGCTCGGGCTTTTACGAAACAGACTACCGCAGCGAGTCGTACAAAGCGGGAGCCGAGAAGGACAAGCCGAAGACCGAGAAATCGGAGAAATCCGAGACCAAAAGTGCTGACTCATCCAGCGAGACGAAAAAAGAATCGAAACCCAAGAAGAACAAAAAGGATTCGTGACTTTATCGCTAAGCCGCAAGCGGCCGCTTGCGGCTTAGCGACGAGAACTTTGACATCATGCGTTGCCCCGTTTGCAAAACCGAATTTGACCCGCAGGCAAGTCCCGCCAAGCCGTTCTGCAGTGAGCGCTGCCGCGAAATTGATTTGGGTCGTTGGTTGGGTGAAGGCTACGCGCTGCCACATGTGCCCGATCCGGAAGCTGATGAGAAGCCGGAAGAAGAGCAGACCAACGGTCGCGTGCATGACGACGAGGATTGATGCTCGGCTAGGATTAGGTGAAGCGGGGCGCTATAATGCGATCCCCAGCCTTTCTTAATCAACTCCATACAGATTGCAGCCATGTCGCAGCCCACGGGATCGATCTACGAAATCCGCTGGAACGAGCTGTGTCCTTGGCTGGTGCTGGCCAAGGCCCTGCGTGTGAGCTTGCTCATTCGGGTGCTGGGGTATGCTTGGCTGGGACTACTTCTCACTCAGTGGGGCTGGTCGGTCTGCGAGAGTCTTGTCTTTGAACCAACTACGCCAACGCCCAGAATTGAGGATGCCCTCGCGAGGGCAGAGCCATACAAACCTAGCCGACGCTATGTTCGGCCGAGTGAACTCACAACACACACGAACCGAATCTTTCGTGAAACGGCTCGTTTTGCCGACATAACAGAAGACAGTTTTGCAGGCTGGGCTTTTATTGAATTTAGACACCACGTTGCAGGACCGCTCCTCGAAGGGTGGAGATTGCTAAGTTTTCCGTTCGTGAGTATTTTTTCCCCAGAAACGGATATTCGAAACTTCTTTCTCCTGCTCAGTTGCGGACTATGGGCCATCGCCGTGTGGGGAATTTTTGGCGGGGCCATCGCGCGCACCGCCGCTCGCTATTGCACGCGCGAGGAAATCATCGGCCCTCTGGCGGCCGGTCGAGCGGCCGTCACTAAATGGCCTTCCACCGCTGGGGCACCGCTCATTGCGCTCGCATTTGCCGCGTTGACGACAATTCCGCTCGCTACCGTGGGATTACTCATCCGCGTCAATCTTTTAGCAATGATCGCGGGGCTGCTGTGGGTTTTTCTGCTGATCTGGGGCCTCTTGCTCGCCATTGTGCTGGTGGCCCTCTGGTTCGGCTGGCCGCTCATGTGGGCGACGATTGCCGTCGAGCGGAGCGATGCCTTTGATGCCGCCAGTCGCACGGCGGCGTATGTTTACCAGCGCCCACTGCGACTTGTGTTTTATGTAGGCGTCGCAACGCTCTTGGGAATTTTTGGCCAACTCGTGGTCTCGGGGTTCGCCGCCGCGGGCAGCCATCTCACCGAATGGGCAGTGAGTTGGGGTGCCGGTAACGAACGGATCGTCCAACTCGTGGGACAACCAATTCCTGGTGAAGTTTCCCCCACGCTCGCAGGGAGTGCGGCTCTGGCCGAACAGTCCATCGCGTTCTGGAAGCGGATGTTGGCGACCGTCGCGGCGGCGTACCCATTTGCTTATCTGTTTTCGGCGAGTGTCGGAATTTATCTCTTGCTACGGCTGCACGTTGATTCGACCGAAATGGATGAGATCGTGGGCGATGCGGGGGAAGAAATCAATCACATGCCGGAATTGAAGGTGGATGGTAGCGGAGTGCCGAACGTCGTTGACGATGAAGTGGAAGACATGTCCACACGCGGTCACGTACCGCCGAGTTAACTCCCCTCGCTATTCACGCAGCGTTGCAAAATGGCTTCCGCATCGCGATCAAACTGCCCGCGCGTTGCCACGATGTCGCAGCCAGCTTCACGCGCAGCGCTGAGCGAGGCTTCATGCACATGCGGGCCGCAGGCCACGATCCAAAACTTATCGCGAACGGCCCGCAGTTGGGAAACCAATTCACTAATGTTGAGTCCTGGCAAGCGGAGGTCGATGACAACTCCCCGGTACTCCTCGGTTTGTGCCGCTGTCACGGCCTGGGCTGGGTCGACGACATTGTGGAGTGTGATCCCCTGCTTGTTGGCCGCCCCTTGTGCACGAGACAAGAGCATCAGATCACGACTCAGCAGCACCACATTCATGGCTCAGATTGCGCCTGGTCCGCGGCTGTTATCGCTGACTTGAATCGCTTCTTCCATCGGCAGGATGAGTATCTTGCCATCGCCAATGGTCCCCTCGGAACTCGTCCGGCAGAGTTGCAACAGGCAATCCACGGTCCGATCCACGAAATCGTCGTTTACGGCGATCTCAAGCTCCACCTTGCGGAGCAAATTTGTGGCATATTCGTTGCCACGATAGGTTTCCGACTGCCCCCGCTGACGCGCAAAGCCCGTGGCATCGCAAACGGTGAGGCGGGTGACGCCAATCCGTTTAAGAGCTTGCTGCACAAGATCAAGTTTAGTCGGTTGGATCACCGCGATAATGAGTTTCATGAAATCTTTGCTAAAAAACGAAAAGCGTTAGGCTATAGCATACTCCGAGGGGCTTAAGCGGCAAAGTGCAGCCTAATAGCCGCAGCCGGCAGGCCGTGGTGAGTGACCAAGAACCGCGGCCTGCCGGTCGCGGAGAATGTCCCTCCGTTAGTTGAAAAGCCGGTTCCACCGACGTTCACAATATCACGCGGACTTCTGCTCGGCGTCAATGGTCTTCGTATCGAGCACGTCGAGTTGGCTCACCAACAGGTGCAGCTGC
>Ga0163150_10001070_pt1 | contig 48526 bp, 28 predicted proteins | sample OliLakLV19P2IB_FD_148628 | JGI IMG/M metagenome (GOLD analysis project Ga0163150, IMG submission 148628) | Freshwater microbial mat bacterial communities from Lake Vanda, McMurdo Dry Valleys, Antarctica - Oligotrophic Lake LV.19.P2.IB | ecosystem: Environmental > Aquatic > Freshwater > Lake >... | reverse complement strand
CCCCTGACCACCCCCTTGTGTACCCGACATGACCCTGCTTCCGCCGGTCATAGGGGCCTTCTACCCCCTTCCCGGAGCCTCCCAAGACCACCGGGTTCCTGTCTAAGTAGTTTTAGTGACATGACCTATATTTTTTCTCGGCTTCCGCAAACTCCTTCATCATCACCCATCTCACAGTCGCATCCCCCATTCCTCTTTACTCTGTCGGCGGAGCCGCGAAGCGGCGGCCGAGAAACGAAAGGCCGGGCAGGTTCAGTCCGGCGCTAACGGGTCCTGACCTGTCTGCTGCTCGCCCGTTTGCTGCACTCGCCCGGCGAGCGTCGCCCCCCGCGCACCACCCTCGGTACCGCCCGGCGGAACCCCGCACCGACTGGCATCACCCTGTTGAAGACCCCGGCAGACATGGCCAACCTCGGGCGTGTGCCTTCCGTCCACCGCCAGCGCAGCGATCGCCCCATATTTTAACATATACCGAACATCCGGGAAAGCAGAATCTGTTGCGCGAAGGAGCCGGGCTGAGCACCCCATCTGTACTTATCCTCATTTCGCTCCCGCTCCTTATCCCTTTTCGCTCCTGTATACAGGGGCATCCGCACGCTGACTCGAGGCGGTTCAGCCGACTTCGCCCCTGCCGTAACCGTGCCGAGTACAATGCGCCCTCCCCTTCCGACAGGCGCTTCGCCATGCGGGTCGATGCTCGTCTATGCTCGCGCGACGGCTTCACGCTCATCGAGATGCTGGTGGTGATTTCCATCATCACCCTGCTGCTCTCGATGACCCAGCCCGCGCTACGGGCCGCCCGCGAGCATTCGCGAACCGCCGCCTGCGCCAGCAACCTGCGGCAGATCGCCGTCGCCTCCACCAGCTTCGCCACCGAGCACGACGACACGCTGCCCTACAACGACCAGTCGCTCTGGGTCGCGGCGGCCGGCGGCAACAATTACTGGGACGCGAAACATCCTGCCTTCATCAACAACTATTTCGCGCGGACGATGAAATACCTCTCCGCCGCCGAGGTGTGGGACTGCGCCTCCACGGTGCCGGTCGCCTCGGTCGAATGGCAACCCGGCTGCCCCGGCCCGCCCATCGCGATGATGGCGAACCTCTACACCATCGGCGTCGACCCCGCCGGCCCCGAGCACCGCCCCAAGCGCATCGGCGCCCTGCCCTCGCCCAGCAAGGCGAGCTTGTACCTCGACTGGGGCTGGAAGTGTCACTCGGTCTGGACCAGCCGCGCCTTCCCCGGCTTCATCACGCCGTTCCCGCAGCCCGGCCGGATCCACAATGGCACGGGGAGTTCCGGCGCCGGCGGCGTCAACGTCGTCTTCGCCGACACCCACGCCCGCTTCTACGGCGGCCCCGACTTCGACCAGGGCCCCGGCTTCTACACCGACTACCCGCTCGACCGCTGGTGGAAGCACGGGGCGATCGGCGGCGCGCCGGCGCCCTGATTCTGTCGTGCAGAAACATCCCAGCCCCAGACATTGACGCGCTTAGCGCGCGGGGCGGCATCTCGCTGCTGACCGCGCGGATCGGCGGGGAGAAACGGGACAGGTCTGCTCCGTTTTTCTCCTTTCGAATTTAAAGTATTGGACCGTCCGTTTCCGCCTTGCGCATTTTCATCATCGTTCGGACCGAATGGTTTTTAGGATCGGAAATATTGACTCGATATTCGATGGAAACTGAAAGTGCAAAAATGGCATTCCCTCGGTATTAACGCCGGGGATTAACAGCCTGCCTGCAGGAAACACTTGGGTTGCCAAGGTAAGGGTTTCGATATTGAGTTGCGACGCTTGTGAAATCGATATTGGGACAGCAGGATCAGCACTATACGTGTCGCCTACACCTTTTGCCGCATTGATAAATATCTGGACACCACGAAAGTCCTCCAACGATACAATAGATTGGATAGTGGCGCGGTGCTGATCGCGTCCGCTGGCGTCGGTCACACGCAGCCAAAGATCACCGGTGTCCACGTCGAACTTTATAAAGCGTTTGCCACCTTGCAGCGATACATTGATTGCAGGAAGCCAATCTGGTTGAGATTCCGAAGCTTTGTGAGTCTTCTGCCATTCGACATATGCCTTGTCTGTCAAAAAATCTTTTGGGTCGATAACATACTTATAAGCTGTAAGTCTGACACTTATATCAGCGATGGCATCGCGCAACGCACCGTTTGGATAATACTCCGATTCCTCATGAATTAATACGGATTTAACATAATGCGATCCGTTGCGAACCTCAGTATCCCACGGAACTATGTTCGCCCGTTGATTGATATTTTGAACAGTGTGTTGCCTCCAATCTGAAGCAAAGTGCATCAAACGTTCACGGTATTCCTCAACCATTTTAGTCGCAGAAGCATTGGACCGAATTCGGACATCACCTTTTTGGGGTAACCGCAACGTGAAATCCGCCCTTATTGTGCTTGCGGTAAATGCAGTCAGTACGCGAGCCAAAGTACGCAGTGATTCGGTCGCCTGTTTTCCTTGATTGTCAATACCAACGAGCATCCTATCTGCTTGTGCATTTTGAATCAGAACGTTTTCAAGAATTGTGCGCGACTTGCTAACTTGATCTGATGTGTAACGAGCGAGTTCTTCTTGTTCACCAATCTGAACGACGACTTCGACAATCTGTGCTCCGAGAGCAATCAAAAAGCCTCCAATTCCGATGATCAAATATCGCCTTCCCCAGACTGTCAAGCGACCGTCTTGCCTCGATTCAGTAGCTGCTGCGACAATCCCTGATATGCCAGTAGCAATTATACCCGAGAACTTTAGCACAATGAGAAGCGTGTGCCACATGAGGTTACTCCGAGTTAATGACTGTTAGAATTGTATCATAACCTATTGACGCCGGTGTACAGACAAATTCGTAAGCATCTCCCACCGTTTACCGCGATGCCCCATTAATCGTGGCCACCGTACCCACCGTCCACCTCACTCCCGCAGCCTCACTCCTTCCACCGCCCATCGCCCCGCCGTGAACACAGGTCGCTCGATCACCTCTTTCAACCCCAGCGTGATGATGTCGCAGTTGGCGGGGTTGTCGATCTGGTCGAACTGCTCGACCGTCAGGTGCAGGAAGCGCATGACGAAGCAGCGGATGGTCAGGCCGTGCGTCACGACCACGGCTTTCGTGGCGTTCTTGCGTTCGGCCTGGCGCATGAGACTTTCGAGGAAGGCTGAGGTGCGGTCGTAGCAGTCGGCGGGGCTTTCGCCGCCCTGGAATCGGTAGTAGAACCAGCCATGCACGCGGCGCATGGCCTGCTGGGCGTCGCGGTCGACGTAGCCGGGCTCGACCTCGCGCAAGCGCGGGTCTTCATAGATGCGGACGGAGCCGGGCTCGACGCCGGCGCCTTCGAGCACCCCGGCCAGCGTCTCGCGCGTGCGGCGGTAGGGCGAGGTGTACACCAGCGCGTCACGCAGGAAATCGCCGCCGAGCGCGCGGCCGGCTTGCCGGGCCTGCTCCCGGCCGCGGTCGGTCAGGCCCACGGCATGATCGCCTGATTCCGCCGGGTTGGTTTCGCCGACGTTGGCCATCGACAGGCCGTGACGGATGAGCTTGATGAGCATGGGAGGCCCCAGGTATCGCGGCGGTTGGGCTTGCGCTTGCGCGGTGGTGACTGTGCGGAGTTTAGCGGAGCGGCCGTGCACGAGGACGTGACGGCTCGCTTGGCGTGACGGCATGCGGGATGTGTTGGTGCGCGCGGGATGCGCGTCGATCACCCGCTGACCGCGGCGAGCGGCACCAGGGATTCGACGGCTTTGTCCATGTCGTAGCGCTTGGAGAGGTCGATGGGCAGGACCATGCCGTGCTCGTGGTTGGAGGCGAGGATCATCAGGCTGCGGGTCATCATTTCGTAGCCCATTTCCGCGGGCTGGTGGCCGGTGATGAAGAGGTTCACGCCCCACTTCTCGGCCAGCTTGTCACACAGGTCCTGCGACTGGTAACGGCCCCAGCAGAGCATGTAGCCGGAGCCGCCGGCTTCGAGGTCGGCATCCGATGGGTCGCGGTCGAGGATGGAGGGGTCGAACTTTTCGAGCTGCCGCTCGCTGGGGAGGCTGTGGATGAAGAGGATGCCTTTGGGGGCGCGGACGGCGAGCGGGTAGCTGCGGATGAACTTCCGCATGGCGGCCCGCACATCGTCGGCCCGGTCGGCGTAGATGTAGTTGACGCCCTGATCGAAGACCTCGCAGACGCTGACGTTGCCCTTCAAGATGCCTTCGCCCTTGAACTGGGCGAGCTCGTGGTTGGACTGGAGCAGATGAACCTGATCGGGGAACGCGGCCTTCAGCGCCGCCACCTTGGCGAGGATGCGGACGGACAGGTCCATGCCGTTGATGAAGGATTCGCCGTGGATGACTTCGTGGAGGATGACGTGGTGGGTCGGGGCGTCGGCGATGGCGGCGAGCTTGAGGATCTTGGTGAGGTTGGGGCCGTGGTCATGGATGTCGCCGGTCATGAGGACGCGGCCGTGGGCGGGCAGGTGAACGGTGGCGCCCTTGCGGAGGGCGGAATGGAGGTTGGCGTGCGCGGCCTTCTCGAAGAGGTCGATGACGACATCGGCGGATCGCATGTCGAGGCCGATCCAGGGCTGCGGCGACTGCGCGAGCATGGGCTGCGCGGGGATGGGATGCTTCGGCGCGGGGTCGGGCGCGGGCTGCGGCGCGGGGTCTGGCGCAGAGTCTGGCGCGGGCGGTGTTGGGTTCTCCGTGTCGGCCATGCGATGAGGATGATACAGCGGAGACGGCGGCGGCGGGAAGGGCGCGGCGACCGGCGCGCCGACCGGGATGATCGCACTTGGCCCTTCTTATTCCCCTCCCTCCCCAGGGAGGGGTTAGGGGAGGGTCGAGCCCACTGACACTGGAGCTTCACATTCATGCATTGGTTCCAGCTTGTCAGTGCGACCCTCCCCCTGCCCCTCCCTGAGAGGGAGGGGAGTTCGAGCAACACACGCTTGCCTCGGCGCGGCGCCCCTCGCCCTTACCAAGCGGGACGGACTCGGCTAAACTCTTCGCACATGCTTTCACGGGCGCTTCACCCTTTCCGGCGGGCCATCATCGCTGTGGTCCTGCTGCTCACCGGCTTCGCTCCAGCGGCGGCGGTCGCGCAGGAAGGGTCGGTGCTCATCGAGGTCGAGCGGCCGGAGGACATCGGGCTCGAAGGGTTCGTCCGGCCGGGCACGTGGGCGCCGATGAAGCTCACGCTGCGCAACAGCCTGCCGACAACGCGCAAGCTCGCGGTCGACTGGATCGCGCGGGATGCGGACGGTGATCTGGTCATCGCGCGGCGGGAGAACGTCGTCATCGCCAAGAACGACACGGCAACCGTTCGCCTCTACGCGATGCCGGCAACCGCGGTGAACCCCAGCGACGGCTGGACGGTGCGCGTCGTCGACATGGAGAACGATCAGGTTGTGGCGTCGAAGAAGGTCGCGCCGCGCCATGTGGCGCCGCTGCGCACCTCGCTGATCGGCGTGACCAGCGGCGGGCTGATGGGCCTTGCCTCCTTCCGCGAGACGCACACGCAGCACGAGCCGATGGAGATCATCACCGGCATCGACCCCGCGACGCTGCCCGATCGCTGGTACGGGATGAAGGTGATCGATGCGCTGGTCTGGTCGCCCTCGGCGGCACGGTCGCCGGCTGATCCCTCGGTGCCGGTGGCGGCGATCAAGGAATGGGTGCGGCGCGGCGGGCACCTGGTGATCATCCTGTCGGCGGTGGACACGGGCTGGAGCGACCCGAAGCTGGCGGACCTGCTGCCGCCGGTGAACATCGGCGAGGCGGTGGAAGTGGAGCCGCCGAGGTGGCTGTTTCACACGAGCGATGAAGTGAACTTCCCGCCGGAGCCGGAGCGGTTCGTGGGGATCAAGTTCACCGTTCGGCCGCTGACGCGCCGGCCGGGCGCGACATCCGGCGATGCGTCGCTCATCTTCCCGGGTGATCCAAACATGGTGGTGCCGGCGCTGGGCGAGCCGGCGCTGGTTGCGGCACATCAATATGGGTTCGGCCGGGTGACGCTCGTCGGGATCGACATCACCGATCGGCGCATGGCGTCGAACGTGGCGTTCGTGCGCTTCGGTCTGACGCGTTTGTGGCAGACGGTCTTCACTTGGCGGTCGCCGGGCAATCTGCACACATCGATTCTGCTCGATGAGCGGAGGATGATCCCGCTGAACGTGCGCCGCGAGCGGGACCTGCCCGACGTCATCGGCGGGCGAATCTCCATGAAGACCACCGCCGCCGCAACGCTGTTCGCCGCGGTCGTGCTGTTCGGCGTGTACTGGGTCGTCGCGGGGCCGGGCATGTTCGCCGCCCTCAAGACGCGGAAAATGCTGCACCACAGTTGGCTCGTGTTCGGCGTCGTCGTGCTGCTCTTCAGCGCGGTCACCTGGCTCGCCGCGATGTTCATGCGGCCGGGCCAGACCGAGATCGAGCACTTCTCCATCGTCGACATCGACGCCTCCGGCCCGGGACCCGCGCTCATCCGCAGCCACAGCTACTGCTCGCTCTTCGTCCCCCGGCACGGCAGCGTCGACCTCGCCGTCGAAGTGCCCAAGGACCGCGCCAACGGCAACGCGCTGGCGAGTCCCGGTTTGCCCGGCAGCGACCGCAGCTCGTTCGTCGATGAGCAGCGCTACACGATCAACACGCTCGCCGTCGCATCGTCGCCCGCGGTGCCGATCCGCTCGACCGCCAAGCAGTTCGAAGTGCAGTACTGCGACATCCTCGATGACGGGCCGTTCGCCCGCCGGTGGTCGAGGCCCGATGGCAAGCTGCGCCTCACCAGCGGCTGGCCCACCGGCGAGCTCACGCACCACCTGCCCGGCATGCTCACCAACGTCCGCGTCATCTACTGCCCCGGCGACGGCATGCCACCGATGTTGACGATGATGGCCGACAAGTGGGAGCCGGGCACGGTCTTGAGCATCAGGAACGCGACGACGACGAAGCTGGTGGTGAATCCGAACCTCGTCGTGAAGCCCGGCGGCCGGACGAAGTCGGAGCTGCACACGAAGCCCAACGGATGGGAAGCGCGGACGATCGGCGATGAGGGTTACCTCGGCGCGATCATCAAAAGCATCATCGGCGACCGCCGCGAGACGGATGATGAAGGCCAGGTGAAGGTCGTCGATCCCGGCGCGCCCGCGATCGTGAACCGGCTCGAGCTGATGACCTTCTTCAGCATGCTGCCGCCGCCGAACTTCATGGCCGACGATGACGGCAACGTGCTCGGCAGCCGGACGCCGGTGCACTTCGTCCGCTCCATCGCCCGCACCGCCGACCTCTCGCACCTGACGTCGCTGCGCCGCGTGATCATCCTCGGCCACATCGACAAGAACTCCCCGCTGCCGGCGCCGGTGACGGTTGATGGCGACGAGATCGACAGCAGTGGTTGGACGATGGTGCGGTTTGTGCTGGGGGTCGAAAGCGAGTAGTTCCGAGTTCGGAATTCCGAGTTCCGAGTTCAGAGTTGGAGAACAAAGCCTATGAGTTACAGACGGTTCAACCGAAAGTGATGTCGTAACTCCGAACTCCGAACTCGGAACTCGGAACTTTGGATTGATTTATGGCCATGATCGAAACCATCAACCTGACCAAACGCTACGGCGAGCTCATCGCGCTGAACAACCTCAACCTCAAGATCGAGGCGGGCGAGTGCTTCGGGTTCATCGGGCCCAACGGCGCGGGCAAGACGACGACCATCAAGATCCTCGCCACGCTGCTCAAGCCCACCTGGGGCGAGGCCCGCATCGATGGGCTCTCGGTCGGCCCGGTCAACGCCCGGCAGGTGCGCGGGCTCATCGGCTATGTGCCCGATTACTTCGGCTCCTACGACGACATGGTCGTCAAGGAGTACCTCGCCTTCTTCGCCGCCGCCTACGGCATCCACGGCTCCAAGCGGGCCAGCGTGATGGACGATGTGCTCAACCTCACCGACCTCGCCTACAAGGCCGACTCGGAAGTGAACGGCCTGTCGCGCGGCATGAAGCAGCGCCTCTCTCTCGCCCGCGTGCTGCTGCACGACCCCAAAGTGCTGCTGCTCGACGAGCCCGCGTCCGGCCTCGACCCCCGCGCCCGCATCGAGATCCGCGAGCTCCTCAAGGAGCTGCACCGCATGGGCAAGACGATCCTCATCAGCTCGCACATCCTGCCCGAGATGGAGGATTTCTGCACCTGCGTCGGCATCATCGAGCGCGGGCAGCTCCAGTTCTTCGGCTCGGTGAAAGAGATCCTGGAGCGCACCCGCGGCGGGACGATCCTGAAGGTCGCCGTCGCCCACCAGACGGCCGCGGCGATGGATGCCGTGAAGGTGCTGCCCGGCGTGATCGACGCGGAGGCGGTCGATGGCCACTTCCGCGTCACCATCGACCCGACCCGCATCGACGCCAGCCGGATCGCCAGCACCTTGATCAAAGAGGGTTTCCAGCTCACGCGCTTGCAGGAGGAGCACGTCAGCCTGGAGACGGCGTTCATGCGGCTGACGAAGGGGTTGGTGCAGTGAGCACCGTCCCGGAAGGGCGGTGCTGCGAGTGCGTCATTCGATCGCCGTTGCGGGGAACCGATCACATCACGCCGGCTCAAAGGCGGTTGCGAATTTCCACCAGCACCACCCTGCCGGGATGGTGCTCCTGACACGCGACCTTGCGCTCGTCCTATCCTCCTGCATGCTTGAGCCGCGTTGCCAATTTGACAGCCTCCGCCACTCCCGCCATCGCCCAAGGCAGGCCCGCGAAACCGCCGCCGCCGTAAGCCCTTGATTTACCGTACCTTCAGCGGCACCCGATTTGCATCAGTTACGCGGCATCGCCATGCGCACCCCGCATCCAAAGGGGCATGGCGGGCCTGAACAAGGGGTTTCATCATGAGCAAGATCATCGGCATCGACCTGGGCACCACCAACTCCGTCGTCGCCATCATGGAAGGCGGACAGCCCAAGGTCCTGATCAATAACCAGGGCTCGCGCATCACGCCGTCCGTCGTCGGCTTCACCGACAAGGGCGATCGTCTCGTCGGGCAGGTCGCCAAGCACCAGCAGGTGACCAACCCGAAGAACACGATCTATTCCATCAAGCGGTTCGTCGGCCGGCGGCACAGCGAGGTGCACGGCGAAGAGAAGATCGTTCCCTACGAAATCGTCGGCGGCGAGGACGAGCTGGTGAAGGTGCGCATCCGCGGCAAGGACTACACGCCGCAGGAAGTCAGCGCGATGATCCTCGGCGACCTGAAGAAGACGGCCGAGGATTACCTCGGCGAGAAGGTCGACCGCGCCGTCATCACCGTGCCCGCCTACTTCAACGACTCGCAGCGGCAGGCGACGAAGGAAGCCGGCCAGATCGCGGGCCTGAAGGTCGAGCGCATCATCAACGAACCGACCGCGGCGGCCCTCGCCTATGGACTCGATAAGAAAAAGAACGAGAAGATCGCCGTGTTCGACCTCGGCGGCGGCACCTTCGATATCTCCATCCTCGACATCGGCGACGGCGTCTTCGAGGTCAAGAGCACCAACGGCGACACGCACCTGGGCGGCGACGACTGGGATCAGAAACTGATCGACTTCCTCGCCGAGGAGTTCCGCAAGAAGGAAGGCATCGACCTCAAGAAGGACCCGATGGCCCTGCAGCGACTCAAGGAGGCGGCCGAGAAGGCCAAGTGCGAGCTCTCGTCGCTCCAGGAGACGACGGTGAACCTGCCGTTCATCACCGCGACGCAGGAAGGCCCCAAGCACCTTCAGATCACCATCACCCGCGCGAAGTTCGAGCAGCTCTGCGCCGACCTCTTCACCCGGCTGCGCGGCCCGGTGATGAAGGCGCTCGAGGACGCGAAGCTGTCGCCGAAGGATATCGATGAGTGCGTGCTCGTCGGCGGCTCGACCCGCATGCCCAAGGTGCAGCAGATCGCCAAGGAGATCTTCTCCAAGGAACCCAACAAGACGCTCAACCCCGATGAAGTCGTCGCCATCGGCGCGGCCATTCAGGGCGGCGTGCTCGAAGGCGATGTCAAGGATGTGGTGCTGCTCGACGTGACTCCGCTGTCGCTCGGCATCGAGACGCTCGGCGGCGTGATGACCGTGCTCATCCCGCGCAACACGACCATCCCCTACGACAAGGCCGAGACCTTCTCGACCGCCAGTGACAACCAGAACGAGGTCACCATCCATGTGCTTCAGGGCGAGCGGCAGATGGCGAAGGACAACCGTACGCTCGGCAAGTTCAACCTCTCCGGCATCGCGCCCGCCCCTCGCGGCATGCCGCAGATTGATGTCAAATTTGCTCTCGACGCCAACGGCATCCTCAACGTCCACGCCAGCGACAAGGCCACCGGTAAGACCCAGAAGATCGAGATCAAGGGCTCGTCGGGCCTCGACAAGTCCGAGGTCGAACGCATGCAGAAGGAAGCCGAGGCTCACGCCGAGCAGGACAAAAAGGTCCGCGAGCTCGTCGACGCCCGCAACCTCGGCGAGAACACGATCTACAAGACCCGCAAGGAACTCGAGGAGCACGGCGACAAGATCAGCCCCGAAACCCGCGGCAAGGTCGAGTCGGCGATCAACGATGTCGAGAGCAACGTCAAGGGCGACAGCGCCGAGGCGATCAAACGCTCGCTCGACACGCTGAACAAGGCCGCCCAGGAAATGGGCAAGGAGATCTACGAGAAGACCGGCAGCGCGCCGGGCGCCCCCGGAAGTGAAGGCTCCGAAGGCGGCGCGGCCGGCGAGCAGGAAGCGGCCGGCGCGGGCAAGGCGGCGGGCGGCAAGGGATCGAAGGATGATGTGATCGATGCCGAGTATGAAGTGAAGGAGTGATCGACTCACTCCACCACTGAGCGATTAACACCAAAGCCCACGCACTCCCGTGCGTGGGTTTTTCTTTATGATCAACCCATGCACACGCGCCCCTTCGGTTCCACCTCGATCCAAACCTCCGACATCGGCCTCGGCTGCTGGCAGTTCGGCGGCGACTGGGGCGAGTGCAGCGATGATGATGCACTGAACACGCTCGCCGCGGCGGTCGATGCGGGCGTCACCTTCCTCGACACCGCCGACGTGTACGGCCGCGGCCGCAGCGAGACGCTCATCGGCCGGTTCATCAAAGAGCGCAAGCTCAAGGGGAAGATCACCGTCGCCACCAAGCTCGGCCGGCTGACGGGTTATCCCAGCGCGTACACGCCCGAGCTCTTCCGCAAATGCACCGAGGCCTCGCTCCAGCGCCTCCGCGTCGACGCCATCGACCTCATGCAGCTTCACTGCGTGCCCAGGCACTACATCAAGACCGGCGAAGTCTTCGGCTGGCTCGAAACCCTTAAAAAAGAGGGCAAAATCAAGCACTACGGCGCCAGCGTCGAGTCGATGGAAGAGGCTCAGGGCTGCCTGAATTATCCCGGCTGCGCGGCGCTTCAGATCATCTTCAACATCTTCCGGCAGAAGCCGATCCATTCGCTCTTCGACAAGGCGAAGGCCAAGGGCGTCGCGATCATCGCCCGCCTGCCGCTGGCCAGCGGGCTGCTCACCGGCAAGTTCACGAAGGAGACAAAATTCGAGCCGCAGGACCACCGCACTTACAACCGCGATGGGCAGGCGTTCAACGTCGGCGAGACCTTCGCGGGGTTGCCGTTCGAGCTGGGCGTCGAGCTCGCGCAGGATGTGAAGGGGATTTTCGAGCGCGCGAATCTGATTTCGGAGACCGCGACGATGGCGCAGCAGTCGATGCGCTGGATTCTCGATCATGATGCGGTGAGCGTGGTCATTCCCGGGGCGAAGAACCCGCAGCAGGCGAAGGACAACGCGGCGGCGAGCGATCTGCCGGCGCTGCCGAAGGCGGTGCATGACGAGTTGCGGCGCTTCTATGACGCGATGGTGAGGGCGAACATCCGCGGGCCGTATTAAAGGAAATCGCGAAGCCCATGCCCCGACGATTCGCAGACTCATCGTCGGGCTTGCAGCGGCATCTCTTCTCTACCTCTTTTGCGCCTTCTGCGACTTTTCGCGGCTATCGCTTCCTCCGCCGGGTCTTGATCCACTCGCGCATCGCCTCGCGCTTCGTCGGCCAGCCCTTGCTCATGCGCTCGTGCAGGAACGCGTGGAACAAGCCGTCGACCACGCCCGCCAGCCGGATCGTGGACACGATGCGGGCATCGGTGATCTCGCGCGGCGATGTCGCCTCTTCCACCTTCGGCAATGCCGCGCTCGATACCACCCACTTGTCGCCTTGCAGCGACAGTTCCCACTGCGTCTCATCGTCCGCGTCCGCCAGGATCAGGCCCGCCTTGCGCGGCCACTTGCCGCTCGCCAGCGCTTCGCCCGCCTCCGGCAAATGCGTCGGCTTCGGGCCGCGCAGCGACTGCTTGCCGGTCGCGTCCCAGGCGCAGTCCATGTCGAGCGAGCGGTCGATCACCACGGCGATGCGGCTCTTGCGGCCGGTCTTCTCACCAGCGGAAAGATCGGGCACGGAGACAACGTTGCCGCCGGATTCAAGCTGCCACCACATCCAGATCAGCAGCTCGTTGCCGAGGAAATCGCGCGTGCTCCCGGTGGCATGAACCCAAGGCGTCAGCGGGATCGCGATGTCCTTCGCCTCGGCTTCGCCGCCCTCCGCCTCGTCCATCGCTTCGCGGGCATCCTTCGGCGGCGCGGTGAACGGCGATGGCTGAAGGTCTTCGAAGTCGCGCTTGTTGCCGCCGAACACATCCTCGGCAACGGCCCCGGCAGTGAGCAGCCGGAGGTCGACGGCGAACGCCGTGCTCATCAGCTTCGAGACCTCCTCGATCGCCACGTTCGACGTCGCGCCCAGGTAAAGCTGCCGGCCCGCCAAGTCCCACATCACCGGAATCGACTTGCTCTTGCGGTATTTCCCCTCGGCGATCTCGTCGTGCAGCTTGCGCTCGACGACGTCGATGGCGTCCTTCTTCTGGGCCCGCGACGCGAAGCCGCCCCCGGAAGGGTTCTCGGCGGCGACGGCCTTCTCCTCGATCGCCCGGTACGCCTGCTTCACCTCGCCCGGAACCTGGTGCGTGTCCAGTCTCAAGGCGAACAAGAGCACACTTCCGGGCGGGTTGCCGTAGGCGTTGGTTTCGTAGCTGAACTGCGTGTCGTAGAGGTGGGCGCCGGTGGTGAAGCCGGCCTCGACCTGATCGGGCGAACCGGTCTCGCTCTCCTGAAATGCATGATCCTTGAGCGTGCCCAGCGCGGTCTCATCGACGGAGGCCGGCGCATCGCCGAGCACGGCGAAACGGCAGAACGTAACCCGACCGGAATGAAACGACATCGCGGCTCCCTGCATCGAAGAAGAAAACGGAAGGCGGGGATTGTAGTGGATGGGCGCGGAGCGCGGAGGCGCAAGCGTGGATTGATGCCACTGGCAGTCCGCTGCCAGTGCCGGGGCATGGAGTGAATCGGAGCGGCCGGAGACTTTCTGTCGCGGAGCGCGGAGTTGTTGCCGCGGAGCGCGGAGTTCTAGCCGCGGAGCGCGGAGTTTTAGCCGCGGAGCGGCGACAGAATCTAGCCCACGGCGCAAGCCGTGGGAACGTACCGATTTTGCCACAGCCCCCGAAGGGGGCGACACTCTGCCGCCCCTGCCGGGGCTCGCGCCATGACAATCTCCGCTCCCGTGGCTGACGCCATGGGCTACATTCCTGCGCCGCTCCGCGGCTGAAACACCGCGCCACAAAAGCAAAGGCGTCGCACCGGGCTCATTTCAATGACCGTAAATACGCGATCAAATCGGCGAGCTCCTGCTTCGAGAGGAGGTCGCCGTAGTTGGCGGGCATGATGGAGACTTTGCCGGCTTCGATCTTGTCGATCGCGTCGCGCATCACCTTCGTCTCCTGATTGTTCCCGTTGCGCAGGTGGATCGCCTCGGCGGTTTCACGGCTGATGAGCCCGGTGTGGATCTCGCCTTCTTTAGTTGTGACGGTGAAAGGCTCGAACCCGCGGGCGAAGGTGGCGCTGGGGAAGAGGATCGATTCGAGCAGGTCGCGCTCGGAGCGGATCGCGCCGATCTTGGTGAGGTTGAGGCTGACCTCGGCGCCCTGGTCGCCGACGCGGTGGCAGACGGCGCAGCTGGCTTTTTGAGAGAAGAAGATCGTCTTGCCGCTTGCGGCTTCGCCGGACTTCATCAGGGGCTCCACGGCATCGAGTTTGGCGAGGTCATCCTTCGACAACTTCGCGCCCACCTGCGGCGGCGGCACCTGCACACCCTCCGGCTTGTCATCCGTCAGCGTGAGTTTCCGCCGCATCTGCTCCAGGGCGATCGCCGCCCCACGGCGGACGCGCTCGTTGTCGCTGTTGAGGCTTTTGGCGGTGGCCTCGGAGTCGGCGAGCTCGATGAGAGCCGTGATGATCGAATGTTCAATATAGCGGTCGTTGTCGCTGCGTTTGAGTATTTCAACGAGAACAGACACCGCTTGCCCGGCGTCCCACACACCTTCTTTTCGCAACGCCTCGACGAGTGCCCGACGGGTGCCAAGCGGTAGCTTGTCCCCTGACTGCCGCCAAGATTGAACTACAGAAGACAAGGCTTTGGTTGGAATCCGGTGAGGAAACACTTGCGGGCGCAAGCGAACCGCCCGTTCTCGAACCGCAGGACGAGGATCGTCCTCCAACGCGTGAGCAGCAATGAAATCGATCTTTCGCCAATCAATCTTCGCCCCCCGCGGGTCCTCATACGCCTTCCCACCCTTCCTCCTGATGCGCCAAATCGCCCCCTTGATCTGCGGCTTCTCCACCTGCGACACCGGGCAGCCGATGCGGAACCAGCCGCCGGTGTCGATCGCCAGCAGCGAGCCGTCGGCGTCTTCGAGGACGTCGGTCGGGTGGAAGTCGATGGAGTCGCTGGTGAGGAAGTCTTCGACTTTGTCGGCCTTGTAGGTGGAGCCGGAGCGGGCGAGGGTGACGTGCTTGATTTTGTGGGTGTTGAATTCGGTGATGAAGAGGTGGAGGTTCGCCGCAGCGGCGAAAGTCTGCGGTGGATTGGGCGCCTCACCCTCACCCGGCCTCGCGGACTCGGCCGACCTCTCCCTCGGAGGGAGAGGTGGGGAGGCGGCGCCTTTGCTCTCCACGCCTTTAAGGCCAAAGTGCTCGCTGCGGTATCGACACAAACCCGACAGCGCCACGTGGCCGAAATTGTGAACCTCCGGCAGCGGGTCCCCGGTGAAATAGAACTCGCCTTTGAGCTGGTCGAGGAAATCGGTGCGCGGGTAGACGCCGCCGTAGACCCAGTGGACGAGGCAGTCGCCGCGCGGCTGGTGATACATGAGGTTGACGGTGCCGAGCATGTCGCCCTCGTCGGTGAAGACGATCTCGACGGGGTTGTCGAACCCGCCGGCACAGAAGGAGCGGACATCGGAGCCATCGGTCTTGCAGGAGAAGATGCGGCCGGCCTTGCCCTTGCTGATGGTCTTGCCGTCCTTGTCCTTGAAATGGTGGCCGTGGCGGCCTTCCAAAACGTAGAGGCGCCCGTCGGGGCCGAGGAACGGGCCCTTCACATCGGCGGCGTTGCCGGTGTAGCCGAAGTCGCCGAGGATTTTCTCGCGCTTGTCGGCGACGCCGTCGCTATCGGTGTCGGTGAACTTCCAGAGCGCCCCGCTGCTGGCGCAGTAGACCGAGCCGTCGAGGCAGAGCACGCCCTGCGGAAAGGTGAGCTTGTCGGCGTAGATCGTGGACTTGTCGAAGACGCCGTCGTTGTTGGTGTCCTCGATCATGCGGATAAGGTTGGGCAGCTCGACGTCGAGTTTTTTTCGTTCGAGATTTTTCCCCGCGGCCTCGGCGATGAACAGCCGGCCCTTCTCATCGAACTCGGCGAACATGGGGTGCTCGACGAGGGGTGATCCGGCCACGAGCTCGATGGTGTAGCCATCGGGAACTTTGGGCGTTGATGCGGGAGCGTCGGCGGCGGGCAGCGGCGTCGCGAGCAGGAGCACGGCGAGGAATGCGAGGCGATGCGGCATTCGGGGGCACTCCGAGAAGTGATGCCCATCATACTGCTGCGATGGGCCGGGCAGTCGCATGCATGCCTGGGGTGGCACAGGGCAATCGCATGTAGCCGCTTCGCGGTGCGACGGGTCGGCGACCCGTGTAATTGGACACGGGTCGCAAAGCCGACCCGTGGCACCGGTACATGCTATTGCCCTGCCGGGTGGGGCTGGCAAGCTTTGCTCGGAGGGCTTGTCAGTGGCGAAATCGCGGGGTGATCCAACACTGACAAGCTCCGCGGACTCCGCTTGTCAGTGCCACCCAATCCACATGCGGTCGCCCCGCTGCGATGCGCCACCTCGCTTAGCGGCCGCTCGCCGCGGGCCGGACGCGGCGCTTCATCAGGGCGAGGGTGACGCCGAGGGTCGCGCCGACGGCACCGGCGGCGGGGTCGGTGGCGTCCATCAATCTGCTGCGGATCGGGAGTTGGAGCAGCTCGGTGGCGATCACAATGGCGAGGGTTAACATCAACGCCCGGCGCGCGCCGCTGGCGCGCTTGCCGCGCAGGGCGCGGGCTTCCTGAAAAGCGCGGGTCAGGGCCGCCGCCAGGAACGCGAAGAGGATGAAGTTGACGCCCGCCCTGACCAGTTCGGCGATGGCTTCGCGGCGCGTGGCGGCCAAGGCGCTGTGCGTCCACTCGCCGGTGAGGAGCCAGCGCTTGGTGGCGGAGAACGGCATGCCGGTCGGTACCGTTTGGTAGGTGAGCTTGGCGCGGAGAAAGCTCGTTTCGATGGTCGCATCGAACGGCGCGGTGCGGGCGAGCAGGACGATGGCGAGCACGACCAAGGCCCGCCGGCCGCGCGGGTGCGATGATAGCCAGGCACCGAAGCGCGACCAATGGTGCGACAGGCGCGGCGCCAGCACGAGGCCGAGCGCCCCGCCGAGCGTGCCGCCGGTGGTGTTAGCGAGAAAATCGAAGAGCGAGCTCGTGCGGCCCTTGGCGGCGGCGGTGATGGGCCGCATGGTGTGGTCGGCGGGGTCGATCACGGACCGCACCGGCTCGGGCAGCCACATCTGGAGCAACTCGGCGAGCCCGCTGATGATGGCCGCATCGGCCGCGACGAGCAGCACGATGAGCCAGGTGCGCCGCCAGAGCATGACCTTCCACGTCCAGCCCGCGACGAGGCCGAAGGGGACGAAGAAAAGAAAATTGAGCAGCAGGTTGATCTTGTGGACCTGGTTGAACTGCCGCTCGGCGAGGAAGCCGGTGATGCGCTCGGATTGGAAGTTGAAGGGATAGAGCAGCATCCAGAGCATCAGCGCGGCGATGAACACGACCAGCGCCGCGAGCCAGCGGAAGCCGGGCAGGTCGGGGGCCGGCGGGGTGTCGAGTTCGGGGCGCTGGTAGGTCGGCGGCACGGGTCACCTGTTGGGAGCGGGCGAGGGCAGTGTATCGCGGTTGATGCCACTGGCATCAGCATGCGTATCATGCGTCGACATGGCCTCCCCAACCGCGACTTCACATGCATCGCTGCCGCGCGTCGTCGGCGTGTTCGGCGCGGTCATGATGGGGCTTGGCTCCATCATCGGCACGGGCGTGTTTGTGACGCTCGGCATCGCGGCGGGCCTTGCGGGGTCCGGCGTCATCATCGCGCTGGCGCTGGCGGCCCTGCTCGCCGCCGCGAACGGTTTATGCAGCGCCCAACTTGCCGCGAGTCACCCCGTTTCGGGCGGCACTTATGAATACGGCTACCGCTACCTGAACGCGCCGCTGGGCTTCACCGCGGGCTGGATGTTCCTCTGCGCCAAGAGCGCCAGCGCCGCCACGGCCGCGCTGGGGTTCGCGGCCTACCTGCTGCCGCTGCTGGAGATCGGCGGGCTGCCGTATCACCGCTGGGTCGGGCTCGCGGCGGTCGTCGTGCTGACCGTCATCGTGCTCGCCGGCGCCCGGCGTTCCAACAGCGTCAACATCGTCGTCGTTTTCACGACGCTGGCGACGCTGCTGTTTTTCATCGCGATCTGCCTGCCGCGCGTGATCGATAACAGCGGGGACGTGTGGAACCTCTTTTCTCCCGTGCACCGCGACGACCAACCGCCGCGCGGCAGCGGGATCCTCGAAGCGACCGCCCTGATGTTCGTCGCCTACACCGGCTACGGCCGGATCGCCACCCTCGGCGAAGAGGTGCGCGAGCCGCGGAAGACCATCCCGAAGGCGATCATCATCGCCCTGCTGGTCACGATGTCGCTTTACGTCGCGGTGGCCTGGAGCGCCATCGCCGCCGAACCCGGTTTCGCTTCCGGTGTCGGGGCTAAAGGGGCGGCGCTGGAGAGAGTGGCCGTTGAGACGGGCGGCAAATCTGCTGGCATGGTGCTGGCCATCGGCGCAGTGACGGCGATGCTTGGCGTCCTGCTGAACCTCATCCTCGGGCTCTCGCGCGTCGCCCTGGCGATGGGCCGGCGCCGCGACCTGCCGGCTGTGTTCGGCAGGCTTGACGCCAGCGGTCAGACACCATCGTCCGCCGTGCTGCTGGTCGCCCTCATCATCGGCGGGCTGGTGATGATTGGGGACGTGAAAACCACGTGGTCATTCAGCGCCTTCACGGTGCTGGTCTATTACGCCATCACCAACCTCGCCGCCCTGCGATTGCCGCGTGAGGAGCGGCTGTATCCGAAGTGGATCGCCGTCGCCGGGCTGGCGGGCTGCGGGTTTCTTGCGTTCTGGGTGGAGCCGAAGATCTGGGCGGTGGGACTGGGTGTGATCGCGGTCGGATTGATCTGGCATGCGTTAATGCATCGCCGTGGCGTCGATTCGAGGGGCGATTAATGGATGCGGCGCAATGAAAAACCCGACGCCGGGGCATCGGGTTTCGTGATTAATGGGATGCCAGCGGACTCAGCCGCTGATCGCCGTGACCTTCACCTCGAGGTGGTCCTGGCGGTGGCCCTTGGTGCGCTTGTAGTTCTTGCGGCGGTTGAACTTGATGATGCGGACCTTCTCGCCGCGCTTTTCGCCGAGGATGTCAGCGGTGACCTTGGCACCGGCGACGTAAGGCTGACCGATCTTGGCGACGGTCTCGCCCTTGTCGTCGCCGACGAGCACGACCTTCTCGAAGGTCATCGTTGCCTGCTCGGTGCCCAGCTCGCGGAGGGCGACCTTGATCACGTCGCCTTCCTTCACCTTGATCTGCGTGCCGCTGTCTTCGATGATCGCGTACATGGGGGAGTCTCGTGGTAATGCGGGTGCGGGTGGCCGCACCCACCGTGGCGTGCCGGCCGCTGAATCGAGCCGGGCAGTTTAGCGGAGTTGGCGGCGGGCGTCAAAGGGGACGGAGGGAGTCTGACTCCCCTCCCTCCTAGGGAGGGGCGGGGGGAGGGTCGAGCGAGCGAACACAATATGGTTCGATCTATCAAGGTGGATAGACCCGACCCTCCCCTAACCCCTCCCTCAGAGGGAGGGGAACTGAACATGCCTCGCTCGATCGCAACTGCATTCCCCCTGCCGCAACTTGACAATTCCCAACGGCTTCCCGTACAATTCTCCTTCTGATTGCCCTCGCGGCAAGTGCCGTGCGGGCAGTTTATTTGGATACGCCGTGACCCAGCAGAACCCTCAAACCGTGCATCTGATGCACCCCGTGCGAGTCCACTGATGAGCGTGAGAACCGCTGACAGTGTGGGTTTGCTGCGCCGCGTGGCTTTGACCGGCCTCATGGAGGAGGTGGCGATTATGGCCTGAGCACACAAGTGCAATCAGGTCGCTTCTCGGCTCCGCGTCAGCGGATTCGACGAAGCCTCGGTCACGGCCACGACCGCTTTTACAAGCGATTCGTGGTTTTCGTTTTTTTAGGACATCCGTTGAGAGTTACAAGTTGAGAGTTAAGTGTTGAAAGGTTCAGAGCGAGGCGAATGGCTTCCTCACTCTCATCTTTCAACTCTCAACTCTCAACTTCCAACATCTAAATAGCAGGAGCTCGACAACATGAACGGCAACGAACTCATCAGACTGATTGACTCCATCTCCCGTGACCGCAACGTGGAGAAGGAATCCCTGTACCGCGACATCGAGCAGGCGATGGTCTCCGCCGCCCGCAAGCACTTCAACGTGCTCGACACCGAGGAGTTCCGTTGCGAGCTCGACCGCATCAACGGCCAGCTCAAGCTGTTCCGCTCGGATGTGGAAATCCCGATCGAATCGCTCGGCCGGATCCCCGCCCAGACCGCCAAGCAGGTCATGATTCAGCGCTTCCGTGAAGACGAGCGGCAGTCGATCTACGAGGAATACGCCGACCGCGTCGGCGAGCTGACCACCGGTGTCGCCCAGCGTTATGAGGGCGGCGCCCTCGTCGTGCAGATCGGCCGGGCCGAAGGCTTCATGCCCCGCAGCGAGCAGATCCCCGGCGAGCAGCACCAGCCCGGCGAGCGCGTCCGCTGCATGATCCTCGACGTCCGCGACTCCGGCAGCCAGGTCAAGATCGTCCTCACCCGGGCCCACCCCGACTTCATCAAGCGGCTCTTCGAGGTCGAAGTGCCCGAAGTGACCGAGCGCATCATCGAAGTGAAGGCCATGGCCCGCGAGCCGGGGCACCGCACCAAGCTGGCGGTCTCCTCCATCGACTCGAAGGTCGATGCGGTGGGCGCCTGCGTCGGCGTGCGCGGCAGCCGGATCAAGAACATTGTCGATGAGCTCGGCGGCGAGAAGATCGACATTGTGCGCTGGAACGAGTCGTCGCAGATCCTGATCCAGAACTCCCTGAAGCCGGCGGAAGTCGTGGAGATTTCGCTGTGCTTCGAGCTGGGCCGGGCGACGGTCGTTGTCAATGACGACCAGTTGTCGCTGGCGATTGGCAAGCGCGGTCAGAACGTGCGGCTTGCCGCCCGGCTGACCAACTGGGACATCGACATCCTCACGCCGCCGGAGTTCAGCAAGAGCCTCGACCGCATGGAATTGACGCTCAAGGCGATCGAAGGCGTCACGGAAGAGCAGATCGACAAGCTGGCGGCGCTAGGCGTCATCAGCGTGTTCGACGTCGAGGAAGTCGGCGTCGATTACCTGGTCGAGACGCTCAAGTGCGAGCGCGAGATCGCCGAGACGATCGTGCAGCGCTCGTCCGATGAAGGCAAGATCGTGGCCGAGGAACAGGCAGTCGAAAAGGCCGAGGCAGCCCGTCGCAAGGCCGAGGCGCTGGCGAATGTCGGCGCCCCGGGCGAGGCCCAGGCGGCGGCGGTGCTCGACGACATCCTTGGCGGCGGCGCTCTGGCTGGCGCGGCGGCAACAGAGACGGCGACGGAGACATCGACCGAGACCGCGACGGCGACCGGGACCGACACGGCGACGGCGGAACCCGTCACCGAGCAACCGACGGGCCCGTCGATCCTCGACGTCATCCCCGAGGAGCCGGGCGCGAAGAACCGTTGATGCAAAACGGTTGACACAAAAAATCCACGGCGGCGGGTGAAAGCCCGCCGCCGAGTTTGGTGGAGCGAAGCGAAGTGGTGGGTGTCGGCATCGAAGGTCGCGGTATTGAGGTCGGACGAACCAAGGAGCATTTGTGGCCAAGGTCAGACGCGTTTACGAGATCGCCAAGGAGCTGGGCGTTGCCAGCAAGGCGATCATTGAGAAGTGCATTGCCGAAGAGGTGGAAGGCATCGACACGCACATGTCGCCGGTGAAGATCGGGCTGGAGCTGACGATCAAGGATTGGTTCGGCAGCGCCGAGGCCAAGAGCCACTCGGCGGCGGTAGAGACCGCCGAGAAGGTGGACGTCGAGAAGGCGAAGAAGGCCCGCCGCAAGCGCGCCGGCGAGTCCGCCGGCCGCGACGAAGCCGGCTCCGACTCGGCAACCGCGGTCGCCGAGCCGCCCCCGCTGTCGCAACCGACGATCATCGCCCGCGCCAAGGACGCGGCCGATTATGTCGCGCCCACGGTGGAAGACGTGGCCAAGCAGGTGGCCGCCCCCGCCCGCGCCAAGGTGAAGCATCACGACGCCGAAGCCGACCAGTCCGCCTCGGCCTCCACCGACGCCGCCGCGGCAACGCCCGCCGTCGCCGCTGCGCACGCCGCGCCCAGTCCCACCGCCGAACGAACCGCGCCGGCCGCCGCCGCGAAACACCCCGCCACCCCGGCCGAGCCGCCGCGCGCCACCGGGCCCCTCGGCCGCGTCAATGTCCCAACCCGCCCCACGAACGTCGTGGCGGCCGGCCCGCGCCTCGAGAAGCCAACCGAAGTCAAGCTCTCGGGCCCCAAGATCGTCCGGGTCGAAAAGCCCGATGTCATGGCCGCCCCGCGCCGCCGTCCCGAAGGCGGCGGCGGCGGTCGCCGTGGCGATGGCGAAGGCCAGCAGGTATCCGATGGCTCCGTGCCCGGCATTTCCCGCTCCCGCGGCCCGCAGCGTGGGCGCGGCGCCGGCACCCCGGCACCCGAAGGTTCCGATGGTCCTCCGGGCAGCAAGGCGCGTCCCGGCGCCAAGGGCCGCGGGGCCCTCAACAGCCGCCGCGGCGGACGCTCCGCCGAGGCCCTGCCCACCAGCAGCAAGCGCCTCACCGAGGCCGATTATGCCGAGCAGCAGGCCCGCCTCAACCGCGCGGTGGGCACCATCAAGCGCCACCGCCAGCAGCAGCGCGTCCGCGACAACCTTGGCCAGGTGATCCCCTCGGCCGCCGAGGTCGGCGGCAAGGTCGCCATCAACGAGCCCATCACCATCAAGGGCCTCTCGTCCGCCACCGGCATCAAGGCCGGCGACATCATCAAGTGGCTCTTCGCCAAGGGCATCATGGCCACGATCAACTCCGCCATCGGCACCGAGGCCGCGATGGAGGTCGCTCTTGAATACGACATCGAGCTCGAGGTCAAAGAGCAGGAAACGGCGGAGGCGATCGTCGTGAAAGAGTTCGCCAACCGCGTGGCCGTCGATATCCAGAAGCGGCCGGCGGTGGTCACGGTGCTCGGCCACGTCGACCACGGCAAGACCAGCCTGCTCGACCGCATCCGTACCGCCGACGTCGCCTCGCACGAAGCCGGCGGCATCACCCAGCACGTCGGCGCCTACCGCGTCACCATCACCGGGCACGACGGCCGCGAACGCACCGTCGTCTTCCTCGACACGCCCGGCCACGAAGCGTTCACCTCGATGCGGGCCCGCGGGGCGAAGATGACCGACCTCGTCGTGCTCGTCGTTGCCGCCGACGACGGCGTCATGCCGCAGACCGTCGAGTCGATCAACCATGCCAAGGCGGCCGGCGTGCCGATCGTCGTCGCCCTCAACAAGACCGACAAGGCCGAGGCCACGCCCGACAACATCCGCAAGATCTACGGCCAGCTCGCCGAGCACGGCCTCTCCCCCACCGAGTGGGGTGGTTCCACCGAAGTCGCCAAGGTCAGCGCGACCAAGGGCCTGGGCATCACCGAGCTGCTCGAGCTGCTCGATTACCAGGCGGAATTGCTGGACCTCAAGGCGGACTACGGCGGCAACGCCCGCGGCACCGTCATCGAGACGCAGATGCGCGAGGGCCGTGGCTCGGTCGCCCGCATCCTCGTGCAGGACGGCCAGCTCAAGGTCGGCGATTTCATCGTCATCGGCCGGTCGTTCGGCCGGGTCCGCGACATCACCAACGACCGCGAGCAGCGCATCGTGCAGGCCGGCCCCGCGACCCCGGTCGCCATCTCCGGCCTCGACACGCTGCCCGACGCCGGCGACAAGTTTTACGTCGTCGACTCGCTGCAGAAGGCCCAGGAAATCGCCGAGCAGTTCCGCGAGCGCGAGCGGTCGAAGCAGCTCGCCAGCCAGACGAAGGTCACGCTCGACAACTTCGCCGACCAGCTCAAGGCCGGGGCGCTGAAGGAGCTCCGCGTGGTGCTCAAGGCCGACGTGCAGGGCTCCATCGACGTGCTCAAGAAGAGCCTCGAAGAGCTCGGCAACGCGGAAGTGGGCGTCAAGGTGCTGCACGCCGGCGTCGGCGGCATCACCGAGGGCGACATCCTGCTCGCCGACGCCTCCGATGCCGTGGTCATCGGCTTCCACGTCACGCTGCCGACGGCGGTGCGCGAGATCGCCGACGAGCGGCACGTCGAGTGCCGGCTCTACCGCATCATTTACGAATGCACCGACGAGATCGAGAAGAGCCTCGAAGGCATGCTCACGCCCGAGGTCAAGGAAGAAACCATCGGCGAGGCCGAGGTCCGCGAGGTGTTCAAAATCAGCAAGCTCGGCGCCGTCGCCGGCTGCCTGGTGGTCAGCGGCTCGATCACCCGCAGCGGCGCGAAGATGCGGCTGGTGCGCGACAGCGTCGTGGTGACCGACAAGCGCGACATCGAGAGCCTCCGCCGCGTGAAGGAAGACGTCAAGGAAGTCCGCATGGGCACCGAGTGCGGCATCCGCCTCGTCGGCTACGACGACATCAAGCCGGGCGACCGGCTGGTCTGCTACAAGATCGTCGAGGTGAAGCGGAAGCTGGTGTGAAAATCCAGTTCCGAGTTCCGAGTTCGGCGTTCCGAGGTGCAATCAAGCTGCCGCGCTACTGCCACTCCGAACTCCGAACTCGGAACTCGGAACTTCCCCCCATGATCCTCGGCGTTCTCCAGGTCGAAGTGATGATCGACGGTTCCCAGACGCTCAAGGACAAGCGGCGGGTGGTGTCGAGCCTGAAGGACCGGCTGCACCGCGAGCATATGGTGTCGGTCGCGGAGGTCGACTTGCAGGACGACCCCCGCCGGGCGGTGCTCGGCATCGCGCTGGCGGCCAGCAGCGTCCCCGTCTGCCAGAGCACGCTCGACTTGGTGCTCGGCAAGTTGCGCTCGTCGCGCGACTGCGTGCTGACCGATCATCAGCAGGAAATCATCACCGGCCACTGATCCCCTTCCGGCCTGCCTACTGCCTACTGCCTACTGCCTACTGCCTACTGCCTACTGCCGCTGCCTACTTCCCTTCCGCCCATGTCTCACCGCAAGGAACAAGTCGAATCGACGCTCCAGCGAGCGATCAGCGAGGTGCTGTCGCGGCGCATCTCCGATCCCCGGATCGAGGGGCTGGTGAGCATCACGCGGGTCCACGTCTCCGACGACTACAAGCATGCCGACGTTTTCGTCTCGGTGCTGCCGGACAAGTTCGAAAAGCGGACACTGGCGGGCCTTCGCGCGGCGGTGGGCCACATCCACGGGCACATGCGCAAGGCGGTCGCGATGCGCTCGGTGCCGAAGTTGACGTTCCAGATCGACGAGGCCCGCAAGAAGGAAGAGGCGGTGTTCGACGCGATCGCCCAAGGGCTGAATCGCGAAGGGCTCGACCCGACGCAGATCGAGCACTTTTTGAAACCCCAGCCGGACGATGCCGGCACCGAACCGTCCGTCGATGAAGATGAAGGTGCAGTTAACGAGAGCGAGACAAGCCACCGAGACACCGAGGACACCGAGAAGAACGTATGAGCTTTCGAGTCGGATGAGCCCAGTGGCGTGATGGCTCAAAGTGCTGTGGTTAACCGGATTGCCTCTAAGGAAGGCAGGAATACAGGAACGAATCTGCTTGATCCAAGGTTTTTTTCCTGCATTCCTGCCTTCCTTAGAGGCACTTCTGGATTGGGAATGGTTATTCAGGTTTCCATTTGGCTTGACTCGGTGCCCTCGGTGTCTCGGTGGCTGATACGAAAGTTTGACAACGACTCTCCTGTTTCGGAGGCCTGATCCCCGTGAAGAACGAAAGCGCGTACGTCCGCAAGTTTGCCGCCGTGTTCAAGAAGCTGTCCGCCCCCGAGGCCCCGCTGCCGCAGCGCGACCCGGTGACGCAGATGGTGCTTGGCTTCCTGCAATGGGAGGCCACCCACAAGCAGGCCGAGAACGCCTTCAAGCGCATCATGCAGATCATGGTCGACAACAACGACCTGCGCGTCAGCCACGCCCACCAGATCATCGAAGTAATCGGCCCCAACTACCCGCGCATCGAAGAGCGCGTCGCCCGCATGAAGGACGCGCTTCAGGAGATCTACGTCCGCGAGCACGCCATTCATCCCGCCTCCATCGCCGAGAAGTCCAAGAAGGACATCAAGCATTATTTCGACTCGCTGGCGGGCATGACGCCCTACGTCTCCGCGCTGGTCATGCTCACTTGCTACGGTGCCCACTGCATCCCCTGCGACCAGCGGCTGGCGACGAAATTGAAAGAGGACGGCGCCATCGACAAGGACGCAACGCCGGAGCAGATCGAGCACTTCCTCGAGCGACAGATCAAGGCCGGCGAAGGGATCGACGCCCATCAGCGGCTTCAGAACTGGGCGGACGAGGGCCTGAAGAAAGCCGCCGCCCCTGTGAAGAAGCCGGCCGCGAAGAAGGCAAGCGAGAAGCCGAAAAAGCCGGCGAAGCCGGCGAAGCCGGCGAAGAAGAAGTAACAAGCCACTGGCGGCGTCGAGCGCGTCTCCGCACCCCCTCTCCCCCCGGGAGAGGACAGATGCAAATCGCCGCGCAGCGCGATTTGCATCAGGTGAGGGAGCGACACCCAGGCCACCTGCGTGCCGGGTGCATCGGACTGCCTTTGACGTTTTTCGCACCATTCGCGGCTCTTCCGTATATTGTGCGGCTCCCCCTCACCTGACTCGATTCGCGGCTGCGCGGCGAATCGAGTCTGTCCTCTCCCAAAGGGAGAAGGGGTAACGCCGCCATCCCCCACTCCCGACCACCGATCCCTGACTCCTGACCCCTTCCCCATGACCGACATCCGCAACAACTCGTCCCTCCTCCGCATCGGCCTGCCCAAGGGCTCGCTCCAGGATTCCACCGTCGACCTCTTCAACCGGGCCGGGTTCGACGTGAAGGTGTCCGACCGCTCCTACTTCCCGACCATCGACGACCCGGACCTCACGATGATCATGTTCCGCGCCCAGGAAATCAGCCGGTACGTCGAGGACGGCGTCATCGACGTGGGCATCACCGGCGTCGACTGGGTCGTCGAGAACGGCTCCGATGTGCAGGAGATCTGCGAGCTCGCCTACTCCAAGGCCACCAGCAAACCCGCCCGCTGGGTCCTCGCGGTGCCCGAGGAGTCGAAGGTGCAGAAGCCGGAAGACCTCACCGGCGGCATCATCGCCACCGAGCTCGTCAACACGACGCGGAAGTTCTTCGCCGACCGCAAGGTCAACGTGAAGAAGGTCGAGTTCAGTTGGGGCGCCACCGAGGTGAAGGCCCGCCTGCTCGACGCCATCGTGGACATCACCGAGACGGGCTCCAGCCTCCGCGCCAACCGGCTGCGCGAGATCGCCACCGTGCTCAGCAGCACCACGCGGTTCATCTGCAACAAGCAGTCGTGGGCCGACCCCAGGAAGCGTGCCAAGGCCGAGGACATCGCGCTACTATTACAGGGCGCGATCGCGGCCCGCGAGAAGACCGGCCTGAAGATGAACGTGCCGCGGGCCAGCCTCGACGCGGTGCTGAAGATCCTGCCCGCGGAGAAGTCGCCGACGATCAGCGCCCTGGCGGATGCGCAGTGGGTGGCGGTGGATATCATCGTGGATGAACGGGTGGAGCGGATGCTCATCCCGCTGCTGCGGCGGGCCGGCGCCACCGGCATTATCAGCTACCCGCTGAACAAGGTCATTGCATGACCGGGCAAGCCGCTCGCGGCTTCGCGCTCCGTCCTGTTTCAGATGAGGACAAAACCATGCGGTCTTCCCGAATCGTCCCCCTGACCTTCGCATGGCTCGTCTTCGCCGCCACCGCCTTCGCCGACGCCCCCAAGCCCGCCGCCGACATCGCCGCCCCGCCCGGCATCGACAAGCTGCTCATCTCCCCGCGAACCGGCGACGCCCTCAAGCGCGCCCAGCTCCCCCTCGACCAGATCATCGCCGAGCTCGAACGCCCCGCCTACCTCCCCAAGGCCAGCGCCGCCGCTGACCCCATCGACGCCGACCCCGCCGCCCGCGCCGACCACCGCATCGTCGAGCTCAAGGCCGCCCTCGAAAAGAACGCCAAGGACCGCGCCGCCGCCAGCGAGCTGCTCCGGCTGTTCCTCATCGACAAGGACGACCCCGCCGCGGCGCTCCCCTATCTAGAACTTGCCGGCGACCCCAAGTTGCGACTGCATCTCCCGCTGGCCGCCAAGCCGCGCGAGCAGGTGAAGGAGGCGGAGCTGATGGACCTGGGCATCTGGTACCAGGAGCTCGGCAACAAGACGCAGGGCCCCGCCGGGGTGAAGATGCTCAAGCGGGCCTACTCGAACTACGAGGCCTTTCTCAAGTCGCACACCGCGGAGGACATTCAGAACTCCACCGCCCGCGTCGCGCTCCTGAAAGTCCATCAGGCCATCGAGGCCCGCGCCGCCGGCACCGCCAAGCCGCGCGGCCCGACGCTGCACGTGCAGCGCACCTATGCCCGCGCCCGCGCCGCGTGGCGCCAGGGCCAGCCGCACGTCGCCGTCAACCTTCTCGAAGCCGCCAACAACCTCGCGCCCAACCAGCCCGAGATCCTGCGCATGCTCGGCGAGATCTACTTCAGCGACCTGCGCAACGCCGTGCAGGGCGCCCACTATCTCAAGCAGGTGATCGCGCTGGAGCCCAATGATTTGAGCAGCCTCTTCCTCCTCGGCCGCTACGAGTACCTGCACCTGCGACAGTGGAAGAGCGCGATCGTCGTTTTCGCGCACGCCTTGACGATCAAGAGCAAGGACGCCGACCCCGCGGTGCGCATGCTCGTTCATCACTACCTCGGCCGGGCCTTGCAGAACGAGAGCTACGACGCGGCGTCGATCGACCAGTTCCAGAAGTTCCTCGCGGAGTCCGACAAGCTCGGCCGGCCCACGCGCTTCATGCAGGAGGTCGCCCTCTTCAGCCGCACGCTGCCCGTCGCCTGGCAACAGGTCGGCGACAGCCACAACCGCCTGGGCAACCCCGCCGCCGCGCTCGACGCTTACCGCAAAGGCCTTGAGCTCGAGCCCGATGAGCCGAGCGAGTTCGTCAACCGCATCGCCTACACGCAGCTCCGTCTCGGCCAGGGCGGTGATGCACTCAAGAGCGTGATCGAGCTCGTCAAGCAGACCAGCGGCGATAAGGCGTCGCTGCAACTACTCAAGTACCTCATCGACGCCGGCGCCAGCGCCGCGAAGCTCGCTGATGAACTCAAGCGCATCTACGAGCAGCTCGACCGCCCCGCCGCTCTGGCCCAGGCCCTGGCGAACATGCAGGGCGGCGACGCCGGCCGGGCCGCGCTGCGCGAGCACCTGCTCGCCAGGCCGGGCGACCGCGAGGTACTGCAAGCGCTGCTCGCGCAGCTCTTCGCCGGCGATGCCCCGCGGATCGCCGAGGCCATCCGCCTCACCGCCGAGGTGATCGCGAAGCTGCCCGCCGCCGCCGAGCGCTACGGCAACCTGCTGCTCGATGCCGCTGCCGCTTCGGCGAAGCCCGCCGACGTGCTCGCCGCGGTCGCCGCCCTCGACGCCGCCGAGCAGGCAATGCCGATGATCCGCTTCCTCAAGGCGATGGCCCTGCTGCGCGCCGGCAAGGACGACGCGGCCATCGACGAGTACGCCCGCGCCGTCGCCGCCGACCCGTCGCTCGTCGCGGCCCAGGCGTCGCTGGTGACGCTGCTCGTCGACCGCAAGGAATACGAGCGGGCCGCCAAGGTGCTTGACACGCTCAAGGACACCGGCGACCCGCGCATCGCACCGCTGCGCGTCCGCGTGCTCCGTGAAACCGGCAAGGCCGACGCCGCCGAGAAGCTCATCGAAGGCATGCCCGCCGAGCAACGCCGCCACCCGCTGATCGTTCTCGAGCTCGCCCGCCTTCAGCTCATGAAGGCCGACGAGGTCGACGCGATCAAGACGCTCGAAGACGGCGTCGACGCCAACCCGGCTTCCGAAGAGCTCTACGAGGCCCTGCTCGACCTGCTCGACGCCCAGCAGAGCCCCGAAGCCGAGCGACAGGTCGTCCGCCTCACCGAACGGATGCTCCGCCAGATCCCGCAGAGCAAGGTCGCCCGCGTCCGCAAGGCCCAGCTCCTGATCCGCACCCGCGACATCGACGGCGCCGAGCGCGTGCTCCGCGACGTGCAGCGCGAGGATCCCACCGATGCCCGGTCGCTCGCCCTGCTCATCCAGGTGCTGTTCTTCACCGACCGCAAGCCCGAGGCGGATGAACTGATGATGGCCCGCCTCAAGGCCCACCCGACCAGCGAAGAGGTCCACGCCGTCGCGCTCCAGCTCGTCCGCATTCATGTGCAGGCCGGCACGCCGGAGAAGGCGATGGAGTTCACCGCCCTGCTCCTCGAAAACAAGGCAATGGTGAAGGACCCGCGCCCGCTGGTGACACTCACGCGCATCGCGATGGTGAAGGCCAAGAAGTTCGACAACATCGACGCGTTCTTCAAGAAGATGATCGACGCGTACCCCCAGCACTGGGCCGACCTGATGTCCGACTGGGCCCTCACATGGGAATACGGCGGCGACAAGGCGAAGACCGAGAAGCTGCTCGAAGAAGTGCTCGCCAAGGAGCCGAACCACGCGAAGACCAACAACGCGCTCGGCTACACCTGGGCCGATCAGGGGAAGAACCTGGAGCGGGCCCAGAAGATGATCGCGATCGCCTTGAAGGAAGAGCCGGACAGCGCGGCCTATCTCGATTCGATGGGCTGGGTGAAGTACAAGCTCGGCGAGTTCGACGAGGCGATCAAGTACCTGGAGAAGGCCCGCATCGAGGAAGGCGGCGACGACGCGGTGATCCTCGATCACCTCGGCGACGCCCTCTTCCGCGCCGGCCGGCAGGTCGAGGCGCTGCAATGGTGGATCAAGGCGCAGCAGGGCATCGACCCGCGCGACGTGGACACGAACCCCGAGATGAAGACGGTGTCGGTGAAGCTGCGCGAGAAGATCGGCGCGGTGCGCACCGCGAAGGAGCCGCCGACGGCGGAGGTGCCGGGGAAAGCGCCACGGCGCGAACCGGCGGAAGAGAAGAAGTGATGCTTCACCCCCTCTCCCTCCGGGAGAGGACAGCCTCAATCGCCGCGCAGTGGCGATTGAGGCAGGTGAGGGAGGAGCTCACCAACGGTCATGTTGCTCGTGATGTCTGGCGTTCAATTCGAAGTGAAGTTGAGTTCTTCAAAACCTTGACGATTACCCCCTCACCTGACTCAAATCGCGGCTTCGCGGCGATTTGAGTCGGTTCTCTCCCGGGGGGAGAGGGGGTTGCGTTGCCCGTCTTCTTCCATCTGCTAATCTGCTCGCCCCCCCGGAACCCCGGACGCAGGACGAGCACATGGCACGCATCAACGACAACTACCTCAAGCTCAAGGCCGGCTACCTCTTCCCCGAGATCGGCCGGCGGGTGAACGCTTTTTCGCAGGCGAACCCCACCGCGAAAATCATCCGCATGGGCATCGGCGATGTGACCGAGCCGCTGCCGCCCGCGATCGTCGAGGCGATGCACAAGGCCGTCGACGAGATGGCCAAGCGGGAGACCTTCCGCGGCTACGGCCCCGAGCAGGGCTACGCGTTCCTGCGCGAGAAGATCGCCAGGTACGAGTTCACCGACCGCGGCTGCGAGGTGCACGCCGATGAGATTTTCGTCTCCGACGGCTCCAAGTGCGACACCGGCAACATCCTCGACATCCTCGCGCCCGGCAAGGAGAACATCATCGCCGTCGGCGACCCGGTGTACCCCGTTTACGTCGACACCAACGTGATGGCCGGCCACACCGGCGATTCAAACGCCCGCGGCGAATATGAAGGCCTCGTCTACCTGCCGATGAACGCCGAGAACGGCTTCAAGCCCGCCCTGCCGTCGCGGAAGGTTGATGTGATTTATCTCTGTTACCCAAACAACCCGACCGGTGCCGTCGCCGACCGCGCGGCCCTGACCGAGTGGGTGTTGTATGCACGAGAGAATGACGCCCTGATCCTCTTCGACGCGGCCTACGAGGCGTACATCAACTCGCCCGACATCCCGCACTCGATCTACGAGATCCCCGGGGCAAGGGATGTGGCCATCGAGTTCCGCTCGTTCTCCAAGAGCGCGGGGTTCACCGGCACGCGCTGCGCCTACACCATCGTGCCCAAGACGCTCACCGGCACCTCATCGAAAGGTGAGCGCATCGACCTGCACCGCCTCTGGATGCGCCGGCACACCACCAAGTACAACGGCGTGCCCTACATCATCCAGCGCGGCGCCGAGGCCGCCTACTCCGATGCCGGCCGCGAGCAGGTCGCCGAGCTCATCCGCTTCTACATGGCCAACGCCGCCATCATCCGCGGCTCGCTGACCGGCCTCGGCTTCGAGGTGTACGGCGGCGTCCACGCGCCTTACGTCTGGGTCCGCACGCCGAACAAGATGGACAGTTGGTCCTTCTTCGACAAGCTGCTCAAGGAATGCAACGTCGTCATCACCCCCGGCAGCGGCTTCGGCGCGGCCGGCGAAGGCTACTTCCGCGTCAGCGCGTTCAACTCGCGCGAGAATGTCGAGGAGGCGATGCGGAGGATCACGGCGCCGTTGAAGTGAAAGGTTGCACAAGCCCGATGATGAGGTCCGCCGAATCGTCGGGGTATTGAGGCAGGTCAGAATTAAAGCTACCCCGACGATTCACAAAGCCTCATCATCGGGCTTGAGGTTCAGTTGATCCATTCGAAGTCGAAGTTTGCGGGACTTTGAAGTTCGGAGATCTCCACATGGCTAAGCGTGACTCAACCCGCGGCCTCCGAGCCGGCGAAGGCCCGCAGGAACTTTGCCCCTTCGACACCGACAAGTTCGAGAACGTGCTCCAGGTCGGCGGCATCCGCACGGGTTCGCTCGACTGCGTGCCGACGGCGGCGGGCGGCGGGGCGCAGTCGTGCCGGGCGGCGTTTTTCGACACCGGCGCGGGGCTGCGTTTCACCGTTGCGCTCGACCGCGGCGGCGACATCGTTGATGCGTCTTACATGCAGCACAACCTCGCGTACCTGACGCCCAATGGCTACCGGCCGCCGAGTCACGCGTACAACTTCGCCGCCGACTGGCTCACCGGGTGGCCCGGCGGGCTGCTCACGTCCTGCGGCCCCAACTACTTCGGCCCGCCGCGCACCGAAGACGGCCAAACGCTGGGCCTGCACGGGCACCACTCCAACACCCCCGCCGCCGTCGAGATGCTGCACAACCCCGACCCGTCGCGCGGCCGCAATGCCATGCTGCTGACGATGGTGATCCGCGACGCACGCATGTTCGGCCCGGTGCTCGAAGTCCGCCGGACGATCCAGTGCCGGCTCGGCGTCCCGGAGATCGTGCTCTACGATGAGATCACCAACCGCGCCAACACCCGCGCCGCCCACAACTGGCTTTACCACATCAACCTCGGCTACCCGCTCGTCGATGCCGGCGCCAAGCTGATCTTCCACGGAAAGACGCAGTACCTCGGCGGCGAGGGCGCGCCATCGGCGTCGCAACTGAACGCATTCAAGACCGTCACCGCGCCGCTCGAATCGCACCGCGGCGGCGGCGAGCGCGTCCTGCTCGTCGACAACGAGCCTGATGGCGATGGCCTGTGCCATGCCGGCATCATCAACCCGAAGCTCGGCCTCGCGCTGGAACTGACCTACCCCGCCGAGGCGCTGCCGCGATTCGCCAACTGGCAGCACTTCGGCCCCGGCGGCTCGTATGTCACCGGCCTCGAACCCTTCAGCGGCTCGCTGCTCGGCAAGGAAAAGGACCAGCACCCCAAAGCCGCCCAGTGGCTCGAACCCGGCGAAACCAAGCGTTATCGCCTGACGATCCGCATGCACGAGGCGAAGGACGCGATCAAGTCGCTGGCGGGTCGCGACGGCAAGCTCACCCTCTAACCGCTTGCGTCTTCGCGCTCCTTATTTCCGCAAACGATTGCCCTCAATCCGATGCATGAGAAACCGATGCTTCCTCTATAATGGAGGGGACCGCAATGGGGTGCTCATGTTGAATCGATTCCTGCTGATCATCGTCGGGCTGGTCGCGTGTCCTGCGGCGCTGAGCGCGGAGGGCGTCACCGCTAAACCGCAAGCGTTCGACGCGGAGGCGATTCGATTCTTTGAATCAAAAGTCCGCCCCGTGCTGGTTGAGCGGTGCGCTTCGTGTCACGATGCGAAGAAACACAAAGGCGAACTTCGCTTGGACTCGCGCGACGCGATCCTCACCGGCGGCGAGAGCGGCCCGGCCCTCGTTCCCGGCGACCCGGCGAAGAGCCTGCTCATCAAGGCGATCAGCCACGCGGATGAAGACCTTCAGATGCCGCCGAAGAAGAAGCTCGGCGACGACGAGATCGGGCTGCTGACGCAGTGGGTGAAGATGGGCGCGCCGTTCCCCGGCAGCGCCACTGACGCGGCCCCAACGACCGGCGCGAAGGTCCGGCCGAAGGCGGCGAAGATCAGCGATGACGACCGCGCCTACTGGTTCTTCCAGCCGCTGAAGACCGCCGCGCCGCCCGTGGTGAAGAACAAGGCGCGTGTCGCAAATGCTGTTGATGCGTTCCTGCTGGAGAAGCTCGAAGCGAAGGGATTGAGCTTTGCCGCCCCCGCGGAGAAGGCGACGCTGATCCGCCGGGCGATTTTCGACCTGCACGGCCTGCCGCCGACGCCCGCCGAGGTCGATGCGTTCGTCAACGACGCTTCGCCTAACGCCTACGAAAAGCTGGTCGACCGCCTGCTCGCGTCACCACGCTACGGGGAGCGGCAGGCCCGCATCTGGCTCGACCTTGTGCGCTATGCCGACAGCGACGGGTTCAAGTCCGATGACTACCGCCCGCACATCTGGCGGTACCGCGACTGGATCATCGACGCGTTCAACGCCGACCTGCCTTACGACCGGTTCGTCACCGCGCAACTCGCCGGCGATGAGGCGAACCCCGGCGACGCTAGTTCATTGATTGCAACTGGCTACCTTCGCCTCTGGCCCTACGAGTACAACCAGCGCGACGTCCACAAGCAGTGGAATGAGATCCTCGACGACACCACCGGCAACATCGGCGAGGTGTTCCTCGGCCTGTCGATGCACTGCGCCCGCTGCCACAACCACAAGTTCGACCCGATCCTTCAGGAAGACTATTTCAAGCTACGGGCGTTCGTCGCCGCGATCATGCCGGATGATTCGCTCACCCTCCCGCCAGCGGCGAAGGAGGCGGAAGAGCACGCGAAGAAGCTGGCGACCTGGAATGAAAAGACGAAAGAAATTCGCGCGAAGATCGAGGCGATCGAGGGCCCGGTGCGGGCATCGGTGGAGCGCGGGTCGCTGGTCAAGTTCATCGATGATCTGCAGCGCGTGCTGACAGCCAGGGCCGAGGAGCTTTCGCCGTTCGATCAGCAGATCCGCGACCTCGCCTACCGACAGCTTCTTTACGAGCACAAGGCGGTGGCCGGGAAGATCAAGGGCGAGAAGAAGGCGGAGCTCGACAAGCTGTACGCCGAGCTTCGGAAGTTCGACGCGATCAAGCCCGCGGAGCTGACGCCGGTGACGGCGGTGCGCGACGTGAGCGCGCAGGCACCGCCGACGGTGATCCCCGGGGACAAGGAGAATCGCGCGATTGAGCCGGGGTATCTGTCGGTGCTGGTCAGTGACGGCGGGGAACGAACGGTTCCTGTTTCGGTGAAGCAGCGCGAAGCCGCAAGCGGCACCGCGTTCACCGGTCGGCGACTCGCGCTTGCTCAATGGATCACCCGCCCCGACAACGCGATGGCGATGCGCGTGGTTGTCAACCGACTCTGGCAGCAGCATTTTTCCATCGGCATCGTCTCGACCGGCAACGACTTCGGCACGCAGGGCGAGCCGCCGACGCACCCGCAACTGCTCGACTGGCTTGCCGGTGAGTTCATCGCGCAGGGCCGCAGCTTCAAGCGGATGCACAAGCTCATCATGATGAGCGAGGGGTATCGACAAGGGAGTCAGGGTACCGGAGACAGCGCGGCAGTTGATCCGGGTAACACGCTGCTGTGGAAGCAGCGCTCGTACCGCCTCGAAGCCGAGGCCATCCGCGACGCGATGCTGTCCGCCAGCGGTGAACTGACCGATGCGATGTACGGCCCCGGGGTCGCCGAGACCGCGTCGCGGCGGTCGGTCTACCTCAAGTTCATGCGCAACAACCGGCCGGAGTTGATCGAGACGTTCGATGGCCCCGACGGCTTCAACTCGGTGTCAAAGCGCAACGTCACGACGATCTCGCCGCAGGCGCTGATGTTGATCAACGGCGACTGGACGCTCAGCCGGGCGCGCAAGCTGGCGGACAAGGCGCGAAGCGATGGCGAAGGGATCACCGAGAAGATGATCGCGGCGGCATACCGGCAGGCGCTGGGCCGGTCACCGACGAAGGATGAGCTGAAGGATGGGACGGCGTTTGTTGCGGGGCTGATGAAGCGCGAGGTGCACGTCGCGGCGGCGTCGGACGCTAAACCGCAAGCGGTGACGGTGACGGGTGGAGAGACGGTGGAAGGCATTGCGATTGATTTCAGGAAGAATCAGCAAATGCGCATGGCCGATAGCGCTGCGCTGAAGTTCGAAGAGTTCACGATCGAGGCGGTGTTCGTGCTGCGCAGCATCGACACGAACGCCAACGTCCGCGTGATCGCCTCGCAGTGGGACGGCAACCCGGAGCATCCCGGCTGGTCGCTGGGCGTCACCGGTCAGAAGAGCAAGCACCTGCCGCAGTCGCTCATTCTTCAGCTCGTCGGCAAGAACGAAGACGGGCAGGCCGCGTATGACGTCGTCGCGTCCGGCCTCAAGCCGCAGCTCAACAAGGCGTATCACCTGGTGGTGACGGTGAAGCTGTCGGAGGTCGATTCGACGGGCATCGCGTTCCACCTGCGGGCCCTCGACGCCGGCGGGCAGCCGAGCATGACGGAGCCGCCGGAGATGTCGGAGGTCGGGCACACGGTGATCAAAGGCATCGACAACAGCCTGGCGCTTGTCATCGGCGGGCGCGACAAGCAGCCGGGCCACGGCTGGGACGGTGTGCTCGACGATGTGCGCCTCTACCGCGAAGGCCTGTCGCTCCAGCAGCTCATCGGCGGTCGGAACCCGAAGAAGGACGCGCTGGTCGGCGACTGGCGTTTCAAGGCCGATGCGTTTGTGAAGGATTCCTCGGGCCGCGGGCATGACCTGACGAATCAGGGCGGGGTCGAGGCCAAGCCGCTGGGTGGAAACACGCCGCCCGCTAAACCGCAAGCGTTGGATGTGGGTTTTGAGGCGTTCGTGGATTTTTGTCATGTGCTGCTGAACTCGAATGAGTTCCTCTATGTCGATTGAGAGTGGACGCGCTGATGAGTGAAGTCGTGAATCAAACCAAAGCCCACGCACTCCCGTGCGTGGGTGCCCCCCACCACGAGCGCCCCACCTCGCGCCGCGACTTCCTCGCGCGGGCCGGCGCCGGGTTCGGAGCGCTCGCGCTGACCGACCTGCTCTCGCGCGATCTTCGTGCTGATCCTTCGTCCGTGATCCCGCTCGCCGCCAAACCGTCGCACCAGCCGGGAAAAGCGAAGTCGGTCATCTTCGTTTTCATCGAGGGCGGGCCGAGCCACATCGATCTCTTCGACCCGAAACCGCAGCTCGACAAGCTGGCCGGTCAGAAGCTGCCGGCCTCGTTCAAGCCGGTCATCACCGCAATGGGCGAGCACAACGCGCCGCTCTTGGGCACCAAACGCAAGTGGAAGCAGCACGGGCAGAGCGGCCTGTGGGTCAGCGACTGGCTGCCGCACATCTCGACGATCACCGACGACATCGCGGTGCTGCGCTCCTGTCACGCCGATGGCCTCAACCACGTCGGCTCCGTCTGCCAGATGAACACCGGCTCGGTCCTCGCCGGCCGGCCCAGCCTCGGGGCGTGGGTCAGCTACGGCCTCGGGAGCGAAAACCAAAACCTGCCCTCCTTCGTCGTGCTCCTCGACAAAGGCAGCTACGTCGTCGGCGGCCCGCGCAACTGGTCGACCGGCTTCATGCCCGCCACCTTCCAGGGCACCATGCTCAAGCCCGGCAGCGAGCCCATCGCCAATCTCTACCCGCCGAAAAACGTCGATGACGATCGTCAGCGCGCCAAGCTCGACTTGCTCGAGAAGATGAACCGCCGGCACCAAGCACCCCGCGAGAACGAAACGGAACTGGAAGCGCGGATCCGCTGCTATGAGCTCGCGTATCGCATGCAGGCGGCGGCGCCGGAGGCGGTGGAGTTGTCGCAGGAACCGGAGCGCATCAAATCGATGTACGGCATGGACAAGCCGGCGACGGCGGACATGGGCCGGCAGTGCCTGCTGGCCCGCCGGCTCGTCGAGCGCGGCGTGCGCTTCGTGCAGATCTACTCCGGCGCGGGCAGCAAGTGGGACGCTCACAGCGGGATCGAGGGCAACCACACGTCGATGTGTGCGTCGATGGACCAGCCCGTCGCCGCGCTGGTGAACGATTTGAAGCAGCGCGGGATGCTCGACGAGACGCTGGTGATCTGGGGCGGCGAGTTCGGCCGAACGCCGATGAGCGAGAAAGGCAACGGCCGGGACCACAACCCGTGGGGCTTCACGATGTGGTTCGCCGGCGGCGGCATCAAGGCGGGACAGACGATCGGCAGCACCGATGAGTTGGGCCTGTACGCCGTCGAAGACCGCGCCCACGTCCACGACATCCACGCCACCGTGCTGCACTGTCTCGGCCTCGACCACACGCGGCTGATCTACTCGAACAACGGCCGGCCGGAGCGGCCGACGGTGAATGAGGGGCATGTGATTGAGAGGCTGGTAAGCTAGTGGTAAGAGTGCGCAGACAGGCCCCACAACAACTTGTTGAATCTGTCGACCTGATGCGTGCCGGGGACGTTGTGTCAAGCTTGGCGGGGGCTCAGGGGCGCGGGCTGCGCGAAACGCGCCTGACGGCGATGCTAGGATTTCTGATTGCGCTGCGCCCCAGACCATTTCTTACGGTGTTCCGTTTTCGCGGAGATCCCAGTCGTGTTTCCTTAGAAACTAACCATATCGATGGGCGGTCTGACATCATTGTTGAGACTGCACTTGGGACAGGAATAATTGAAGCAAAAATCACTCGCGCAAATCCGATCGCACAGGCATGCCGCTATGACGGAACGTGGTGTGTCTTATTGACCGAGCACGTCGCAACGAGACGCGAGAAGCAATCCAAGCACGTGTACCTGACGTGGCGTGATCTTGTTTCAACATTGCGCCCGCTTACTAAGGATAGAGACATAAGAGTTCGATTCGTGGCAGGCGATTTGATGCAATATCTTAAGGAGCATGGCATGGTTTCCGATCGGGAGTTTGAACAAATCTATGCTCGCGAAATTAATGAGCCTCTCACTTTGTCTGCGTTTCTCCACTCTCGTGTTTATTTTTGCGATTATGAGAAAAGCGGACGCCTCGGGAAGATGTTCTACTTCGCGCCGCACTTTGGACAAGCGATAGCCGCGCAACATCCGGGCATCAAGCCGGGCATCAGCTACGTTGCCACCATTGAGGACGTAGAGATTGTGGATAGTTGGCAAGACGTTGAAAAAGCAGTCAAGAAGAACTACGGCCGAAAGTGGACCAGTCATATGGATCGATTAAGAGTTCTGCGAAAGAAGTGGTCATGGAATAACCAAGAGCGCCGAAGTTTGTTATTCGTCGGCGAGCCGCGCCATGTTTTCAATCCGCCAATTCAAAAGGATAACTTGCAGAAAGGCTCCGGCTGGCTCAGCAAGCGATTCTTTTCTTTTGACGACCTGTTCAAGGCATGGAAGGTATAAGTACAACCGACAATATTGGGCGCTCATCAGGCTGCATAAATGACCTCGTGCGACCGCATGATTGAGCGACGCCGAAAGGGGTTTCGCAGTGTTGTCTTTTCGATCAGGTCCACGTCACGGCCGAAGATCGACTTCAGTTCATCGATCATGTCGATCCAATCAAACAGACTCAAGCCGTGATCCGGGCGAAGCTCGATCATGACATCGACGTCGCTGTCGGGACGAAAATCATCCCGCAGAACAGACCCAAACAGCGAAAACTCCTTCACGCCCCACTTGTCGCAGAAGAGTCGGATGCGATCCAACGGGATGGCAATGTTCGATTGCATCAGCGAAACATTCTACCGCAGGACAAAGATCAGCGGAGTTCTACTTGAGCGGAAACTCCTTCGACTCCGTCCGCGCGCTCACCAGCAGGTCCTCGATCTTCTTCTTCACCTCCGGCTGCTCCGCCGCGACGTCTTTCTGCTCGCCGGGGTCGCTCGCCAGGTTGAAGAGCTGCACCTTCTGGCGCGGACCCGCGCGCACGGCTTTCCAGTTCCCCAATCGGACGGCCTGCTGCCGGCCGAGCTCCCAGTAGAGGTAGTCGTGCTTCTTCTGCTCGCCGCCGAACAGTGCTGGAGCGATTGACAAGCCGTCGAGGCCGCTCGGCGTGCGCTCCTTCGCCCCGGCGATTTCCATCAGCGTCGGCAGCACGTCCCAGTGGGCGCTGATGTGGTCGCTGGTTGTCCCCGGCTTGATGCGGCCCGGCCAGCGGGCGATCATGGGCACGCGGATGCCGCCCTCGTAGAGCTGACCCTTGCGGCCGCGGAGGTCGCCGTTGTTCTTGAAGAAGGCGGGGTCGACGCCGCCGACGTCCCAGGTGCCGCCGTTGTCGCTGGTGAAGATGACGAGGGTGTTGTCGTCGAGCTTGAGCTCCTTGAGCAGGTCCATGAGCCGGCCGGTGTCGCGGTCCATGCGGGTGATCATGCCGGCGAGGGCGGCCCGCGGGGTGGCGTGCTTCAGGTAGCCCTTGGTGCCGTCGTAAGGCTCCTCCGGGCCGAACGCCTTGCGGTATTCGACCATCGAATCTTCGGGCACCTGAAGCGCGAGGTGCGGGAGGTGCCAGGCGAGGTAGAGGAAGAAGGGCTTGTCCTTGTTTTGCTTCACCCAGCCCAGCGCCTCCTCGGCCATGAGGTCGTGGGCGTAGTGCTTGCCGACGAGGTTTCCGGCCGAGTTGCCTTCGAGCACAACCTTGTCGGTGTTGCGCCAGAGGTGCGTGGGGTAGAGGTTGTGGGCGACGCGCTGGCAGAGGTAACCGAAGAAGTGGTCGAAGCCGTGCTTGTTGGGTTCGCCGGTGGAGCCGGGACCGCCGAGGCCCCACTTGCCGATGCAGGCGGTGGAATAACCTTCCTTCTTAAGCAGCGTGGCGATGGTGGTGGTGCCGGGCGGCAGCGGCATCTGGCCTTCCTGACCTTTGATCTCGCCGTTGTTGCGGATGTAGCTGTGACCGCTGTGCAGGCCGGTAAGCAGGACGCAGCGCGTGGGCGCGCAGACCGCGCTGCCGGAATAGAACCGCGTGAAGCGCATGCCCTCGGCGGCGAGCTTGTCGATGTTGGGCGTCCTGATTTTTTTCTGGCCGTAGCAGCCGAGGTCGCCGGAGCCGAGGTCGTCCGCCATGATGAAGATGATGTTCGGCCGGCGGGGGGCGTCGGCGGCGAAGGACGGACGGACGAAGCCGCATGCGAGGACGATGGCGGCGACGATAAGCGTGAGGGGGCGTGTCATGGTGAATCGGCGTCCTTTTTCCGTTCCAGCGACTGGAGAGCGAAACCAGCGCGTGCGGCCGAGAATATCGAGCAGTCCAGCACCAGTATAGAGGCACATCGTCGTCCACCTTGGCAGGTATCTGAGATCGCGCTGACCGCAAGGCACGCCCCCAAAATGGGGATGCGGGTTTCGCGAATGGTCTGGTATGCTGACGCGGCCAGTGGAGGCCGTTTGGAGACGGTCGCCTCCCGGGGAACCGAATCATGCACGTGGGTGCCGCAATACGTCCATTGGGAGTCCGTCGATGAGCTTACGCCCCCGGGTGTCCCGCTGGCTGCGGAGGTTGTCGCGTCTGCACCCGGCCAGGGACCGGGCCATGCCGCGCCCCGTGGCACGGTCGCCGTTCCTGGAGTTGCTCGAAGACCGCATGCTCATGTCGCTGACGGTGACGATCGACTACTCGCTGGACACCAACGGCTTTTTCAACACGCAGGCGAAGAAGGACGCGCTGGCGTCGGCGGCGGCCCATGTGGCCTCGTTCCTCAACGATTCGCTCGACGCGATCGTGCCCGGCGGCGGAAACGCCTGGAACGCAACATTCACACACCCGGGGACCGGCGCATCGGGGCACAGCGTGGCGAATCTCACCGTCGCCCAGAACGAGGTGGTGGTCTACGCCGGTGGGCGGAACCTGGGCCCCAGCGGTGGCGGGTTCGTCCTGGGCGTGGGCGGGCCGGGCGGATTCAACACGCCGCCGAGCACCGCCGCCTGGAACAACACGGTCAGAAGCCGGGGCGAAGCCGGCGCGCTGTTGACCACCCCGACCGACTTCGGTCCGTGGGGCGGGGCGGTCACCTTTACGACCAACGCCGGCGTCACTTTCAACTACGGGCCGCCGACGCAGCCACTGGGTGTCGGTGAGACCAGTTTTTTCGCGGTGGCGGTACACGAGATTACGCATCTGTTCGGGTTCGGCACCGCGCCGTCATGGACGACGTTCCGCGATATCGGAAACGCCGAGTTTTTCGGCGCCGCCGCGCAGGCAGAATACGATCTCGGCGGCCCGGTGCCGCTCGACGGCGGGCTGGGCCACTGGGCCAACGGCACGACCGAATCCGGTCAGCCGGTGATCATGAGCGCCACGCTCAACGCGAATAGCCGGTTCCTCACGGCGCTCGACGTCGCGGCCCTCGACGACATCGGCTGGGAGATCGTGACGGCGCCGTTTACGGAGGTCAACACAGGCCTGCCCGGCGTGGAAGCCGCGGGCGTCGACTGGGGTGACTTCGATAATGATGGCGACCTCGACCTGGCGCTCAAGGGTTCCATTGGCCAGAACAACACGCTGACCCGCATCTACCGAAACGACAGCGGATCCTTCATCGACCTGGGCGCGCTGGTCCCACAGACAGAATGGCGAGCGATCGATTGGGGCGACTACGACAACGACGGGGATCTGGATCTCCTGCACATGGGCTGGGATGGTGGAGGTCCCCAGACGCGGCTGCTGCGCAACGACGGGGGCGTGTTCAATCCGGTTGCATCAACCCCCTTCGGATCGGGGACGGAGCGCGACTCGGAGTGGCTCGACTTCGACAACGACGGCGACCTTGACCTGCTGCTGAGCGGCAGCGACGGGGTGGCAAGGCTGTTCCGAAATAACGGCAACGACTCCTTCGTTGCGGCCCAAGACCTGCAAGGGCTCCAGCACGCAGCCATCGCGGCCGGCGACTATGACGATGACGGCGACATCGACCTAGTCATGGCGGGGACCGGCGCCGGCAGTTTTCAGACCCGGCTTTACCGCAACGACGGCGGGACGTTCGTCAGTATCGTTTCGCCCTTCATGAATGCCTCATGGGCCGGTCTGGAGTGGGGCGATTACGACGCGGACGGCGACTTGGACCTGGCGATCGCCGGTCGCACGTCGTCCGGCGGGGAGTTCCACACCAAGATTTACCGCAACAATGGCGGCGGGTCGTTCACGGACATCGGGGCCGGCCTGTTGCCCGTCGAGCGAGCGACACTCGGCTGGGCAGACTATGACAACGACGGGGACCTCGATCTGGTGGTCGCGGGGCTTTCTTCCGGCGGTCGCGCGACCCGGCTCTACACAAACAACAACGGCACCTTCATCGACAGCAACGTGTTGCTCACAGGCGTCGATACCACCGATCTCGCCTGGGGCGACTACGATGGCGACGGCGACGTTGACCTGCTCCTCGCCGGCATGTCCGATGGGGGCCGCGTGACCAAGCTCTACCGCAATGAGAGTACGGTTGCCAATACGGCCCCCTCTGCGCCGGTGAATCTATCCGACGACGTGACGAACGGCGTCGCCACGCTCACATGGGCTGCCGGGACTGATCCGCAAACGCCGGCAACGGGGCTCGGCTACAACATCCGCATCGGCACCACGCCGGGCGGCAACGACATCGTCTCGGGCATGGCGGATGCCGTCACCGGCACGCGCCACACGGCGGACCTGGGCAACGCCCAGGAGTCGCTGACGTGGAAAATCAAAACCCTGCCGAAAGGCACCTATTTCTGGAGCGTGCAGTCGATCGACGGCGCCTTTGCAGGGTCGAACTGGGCAGCGGAAAACCAATTCACGATCGTCAACACACTACCGGTGGCTGTTGACAATGTTTACACCATCAGCGGCAGCGGCACGACCAACGTGGATGCCTTCAACGGTGTCCTCACGAACGATACCGACGCGAACAACGACCCGATGACGGCCGTCCTTGTCGACAACGTGGACCACGGCTCGCTCACGCTTAATCCCAACGGCTCTTTCTCGTACACCCCCGGCGGGACCTTCACCGGCAGCGACACCTTCACCTACCGGGCCAACGATGGCGAAGGCAACTCGAATATCGCGCCCGTGACGCTCAGTATCCCGCTGACCCTGTCGGTCGCGGATGTGAGCGTAGCCGAGGGCGCCACCGGGTTCACCAACCTCACGTTCACCGTCACGCTGACAACCTCCACCGCGCAAACGGTCACCGTCAACTACGCGACCGCCAACGGCACCGCGTCGGCGCCTGGGGATTATCTCGCGGCGTCCGGCCTGCTCACGTTCACGCCGGGACAGACCAGCAAGACGGTCGTGGTCAGCGTCGTCGGCGACCAGACCGTCGAACTGAACGAAACCGTCGTTCTCAATCTCTCCAACGCAACCAATGCCAGCATCGCCGACGGTCAAGCCATCGGCACCATCTCGAATGACGACTCGGCCGTCGTGACCATTAATGACGCGTCACAGGCCGAAGGCAACGCGAGCAACGCTCCGATGGCGTTCACGGTCACGCTGTCGAACCCGGTGGACACCACGGTCACGCTGATGGCGAGCACCGCGAACGGCACCGCGACCGTCGCGGGCAATGACTACAACCCGGTGACCAACCAGGTGGTGACATTCACGCCAGGCGGCTCGCTCACGCAGATGGTCAACGTGGGCATCGTCGGCGATACCGCGATCGAATCGGATGAGACCCTCATCGTCGGGCTGGCGGACCTCATCACCGGCGGTCGGTCGATTACGTTTGCCGACCCGTCCGGCCTCGGCACGATCACGGACGACGACCAGCCGATCGTGGTTTCATTGGTTATGAACTCGGTGACCCTCCACAGCGACGCCAGCGGCGTGGTGACCGGCTTCTTCGACCTGACGTTCGCCGTGCCGCCGGTCGTGATGGACAGCGTCGCGGCGTACAACGTGCAGCTCTCCATCGCCCCGCTGGGCAGCATCACCTTCACGGGCGCCGCCGAGGCCGACAACGCGCTGTTCCCCGGCCAGACGCCGCGCGTGTTCCAGTCGGGCAACACGCTGTTCATCGGCGACGACTTGGACGACGGAGAAAGCCTCGTCAGCGACGGGTCCGGCCTCGCCCGGGTCTTATTCCAGGTGCAGCCGGGCATCGAGGGCGTGTTCGACGTGACGATCACCTTCGCCGCGCTGTTCGACGGCGAGAGCGAAGACGTGGCGAGCACGACGGTCAACGGGCAGATCGTGGTGGTCGCCGATTCGACGCCGCCGGTGGTCGAGAACGTGCAGGTCGACGGCACCGGCTGGAATGCCCTGTTCCCGCTGGCCGATGGCCACACGATCCCCACCGGAGCCGATCAGTTCAAGACGCTCCCATGGTTCAACACCAATCAAGTCCGCATCGCGTTCAGCGAGCACGTCGAGGTGCAGCAGGAGGATTTGTTCGTCCGCGGCGTGAACGTGCAGGATTACAGCGTCGCTTCTTTTGAATACGACGAGTCCACGTTCACCGCGACATGGACGCTGGCGGCGGCGTTCAACGTCGACAAGGTGCTCATCGGCTTCTCGCGCCCCATCGAAGACCAGTTCGGCAACGTGCTCGACGGCGACTGGACCAACGGCGGGGACAGCTACCCGTCCGGCGACGGATCGGCCGGCGGCGATTTCCTCTTCCGCTTCAACGTGCTTCCCGGCAACGCGGACCAGACCGGGGCCGTGCAGGGCAACGACGTGATCCTCGTCCGCAACGCCCAGTTCCAGTTGCCCGGGGCCGCCGGCTACAACCCGATGCACGACGTCAACGCGACCGGCAATATCCTCGGCAACGACGTGATCCTGGTGCGCAACCGGCAGTTCACCACGCTGCCCGGCGGGGAGCCGACGCCGCCCATGCAGCCGCTGCTGGGCGCCGCCGAGAGCTCGGCTTCCATGGTGTCCGCCGCCGCGATGCCGGTCGACGATGCGGCGTTGCGGGGCGCGCTGGTGGCGCTGGCGACGGCATCGATCTCCGGCGCGGCGCCGGCGCGGCACGGCGTGCCCTGGTCACCGAAGTGGATCGCGATCCATGAAGCGCCATCGTTTTTTGAAGCCCGCTTCAACGGTCATGCTGGATCGCTGGTCTCCGATTTGGTCGAGTTGAAACCCGTGAAATCCAAGGCCCGCGGCCACATTCGTCCTTGACCGCGAAGGCGCAAGTGGCGATGATGGCCGCTCGGCAAGAGTTATTCCCGAGTAGGGACGGCAGTGGTGGGCCGCGAACTATCTTTGCCTGTCAGTTCATTGTCCGAGGAGATGGATTTATGTCGTTGCAATCCCGCGCCGTGCGCATGGTGATCGATCAGTACCGCGGCGTTCTCCGCCGGCAATCACGTCTCGCGACCGCGGCGCCATCGGCCGCGCCGCAAGCGTCGCAGTTGCTCCCGCTTGAATCCCGGGTCATGCTCAGCTCCGACCTGACGCCCGTGACCATGTCGCGGGCACAGATGATCGAAGAGTGGCTCAGCGCCCCACAGATCAGCGTGGCGGAAATCCTTCAGGAAGCGTCGCAGTCGTCGCAGGAGCTGAGCCTCACCGGCGACGGCTCCATCGAGCCGCTGGCGATCCCCATCGTCGCCAACATCGGCGAAGTGACCATGGGCATTCCGTCGCAGCTCACCACCGGCTACGTCGACATCGTCTTCAACGTGCCGCCCGGCGAGACGGTCAGCCTCGCTTCTTACAATGTCGACATCACCCTCGAGCCCGGCAGCACCGGCATCACGCTCATCGGCTTGGGCACCGGCTCGCTGACCCGGCCGCTGCCGGCGAACCCGCTTTTCCCCGGCCAGGCGCCGCGGGTGTTCGACCCCATCGAGCCCGACCACATCCTCGCCGCCGACGACCTCGCCGAGGACGCCGCGCTGATTGAAGACGGCATGGGCCTCGTCCGCGTCTACTTCACGGTGGACCCCACCACCGCGGCCGGCACCTACGACCTGAACTTCACCATCGATGGCTTCACGCAATTCGCCGACGAAAATGCCGTCGTGCAGGACCTCACGCTCGAAGGCGGCAGCATCACCGTCGCCGAGGTGGCGACGACTGTGACCATCGGCAACCGTCACAACGGCGGCGGCGTACCCAGCACCACCGAAACCGGCACCGCCTTCTTCGACGTCACCCTTTCCGAAATCCCGACGACCCGTGTCGAGGTCCACGTCGCCACCGCCAACGGCACCGCCGTCGCCGGCGGCGCCTCCGCCACCGGCGCCAACGACTACAACGCCACCTCGCAGACCTTCATCTTCGAGGCGGGCACCGAAGAACTCACGCAGACGTTCCTCGTTCAGATCAACGGCGACTCCGTGCGCGAGCCGGACGAAAACTTCTTCGCCAACATCGTGGCCGTCAGCGGCCCGGTCGTCATCGAGGACGGCCAAGGCGTCGCCACCATCGCAAACGGCACGGACGCCACCCCTGCCGTGTTGATTAGCGACGCCCAGATCACCGAGGGCGACACCGGCACGCAGAACATGGTGTTCACCATCTCGCTGACCGCCGCACGCGGCGACGCCCTGGCCGTCGGCGGCAACTTCAGCACCAGCAACGGCACCGCCACCGCCGGCGAGGATTATGTCGCCCAAAGCGGGACGTGGTCGATCCCCTTCGGCCAAACTTCAACCACCGTCACCGTCCCGATCATCGGCGACTTCCTCGTCGAACCCAACGAGTTCTTCAACCTCGCCCTCACCGGCCTGACCAATGGCAGTGCCGGCGACGTGGCCGCCACCGGCCTGATCAACGACAACGGCGACGTCGCCTCCTTCATCGTCAACAACGTCACGCAGTCCGAAACGAACGGCAACACCACGTTCACCTTCAACGTGTCGCTCAGCGGCCCAATCAACGCGCCCACCAGCGTGCAGGTCGCCACCGCCAACGGCACCGCCACCGCCGGCAGCGACTACACCGCCGCCGGTCCCACCACGCTCAACTTCGCCGCCAACCAGCTCACCCAGACCTTCGCCGTCACCGTCACCGGCGACACCGCGGTCGAGCCGGACGAAACCTTCTTCGTCAACCTCACCAACGCCGTCGGCGCCCCCATCGCCGACAACCAGGGCCTCGGCACGATCACGAATGACGATGCCCAGGCGGCAGTTGAAGTCTCCATCACCGGCCCGACCTCCATCGGCGAGGCGACCACCCCCGCCGCCTACACCGTCAACCTCTCGGCCGCCAGCGGGCAGCAGGTGCAGGTCACCGTCAACACCTCCAACGGCTCCGCCACCGCCGGCAGCGATTACACCGCCGTCAGCCAGGTCATCACCTTCGCCCCCGGCGAGACCAGTAAGCCCCTGAACGTCGCCATCACCAACGACACCCTCGACGAGGCCAACGAGACCTTCACCGTCACCCTCTCGGCCCCCTCCAACGCC
>Ga0163150_10001069_pt1 | contig 48549 bp, 39 predicted proteins | sample OliLakLV19P2IB_FD_148628 | JGI IMG/M metagenome (GOLD analysis project Ga0163150, IMG submission 148628) | Freshwater microbial mat bacterial communities from Lake Vanda, McMurdo Dry Valleys, Antarctica - Oligotrophic Lake LV.19.P2.IB | ecosystem: Environmental > Aquatic > Freshwater > Lake >... | reverse complement strand
CGGTGGACCTCCGAAGCGATAGTCTACCGGACTGGCTACACCGCACATGACTCAGCTACCGTTGACCAGCAGAAACACCAGCGGAACGACCCTTCGCTTCGCACGGGAGAGGTTTGTATGTCAAAGAGCAAACAGTACCTACTTGACAAATTCCTTCTTAGAGCCGTTACGCAGCCCAGCACGCATGTCACGCTGAGCCTCGCGAAGCGTCTTTCTAGAACGCGATTCTGCGTTAAAAAACGCCATCGACGCGTCTAAGATGGTCCTTCACCGCATTGTTAATGGCTATTCCGTAGAGACGCCCCGGTGGGGCGTCTCAGCAAGGTTTCCGATGTCCGAGAAGCTCTCCGGAAAATCATTGCCGCCAGGAGACGCCCCACCGGGGCGTCTCTACGACCCTATTGTCCTGTTAGGAATCGTGTAGTGCTAATCCTCGAGCGCAGGAAAGACGCAACCCCGGAAAGCATGGGGAATAGAATCGATTGAAGATCGGTTATCGTATGTTTGTAGCGGCTCCTTTCCTTGTATCTATCCCCGTGGTGGATTAGAGGTTGTGGGGCCACCCAGGACGCATCACTCACCGACCCCGCGACGATCATGACCTCAAAAACCCACCACGTTCTCCTCGCCATTGCCGCAGGGTTCGTTTGCTGGACAACCAGCCACCTGGCAACCGCCCAGCCGGCCGGCTCCTGGGAAGCCGTCGAAACCCCCAACTCCCCGGAACCGCGCTTCGAGAGCGGCTTCGTCGAAGTCGGCGGCCGGATGTACATGATCGGCGGACTCGGCAATCCACCCGCGTACACCAGCATCTACGACCCCCAGACGAATACGTGGAACCGGGGCGCGAACGTCCCGGAGCTCGTCCACCACTTCCAGGCCGTGCCCTACGCGGGCAAGATCTACGTCGCCGGCGCCTGGACGGACATCGACCGGAAGCAGGTCGGCATCTCGCACGTCTGGGTCTACGACCCGGCCGCGGACACCTGGACACAAGGCCCCGAAATCCCCGAACACCGCCGGCGGGGTGGGGCAGGTGCGATTGTGTATGACGACCACCTGTATCTCATCGCCGGCAACGTCGGAGGACACGGGCCGCCTGCCGAGGCGAAGACGTGGCTCGATAGGATGGATCTGGCGACGGGAAACTGGGAAGAGCTGCCGGACGCCCCCCATCGCCGCGACCACTTTCAGGCGGCCGTTGTCGACGGCCGCATCTACGCCGCCGCCGGCCGCACGTCGGATGTCGTGGGATTTATCGATAGCACCGTCGCGGTCGTGGATGTCTACGATATCGCAAAAGGAAGCTGGTCGAGCCTGAACGACGCGCCCATCCCGACCGAACGCGCCGGCACGCCCACCGCGGCTGTGGGCAAATACATCGTCGTCGCCGGCGGGGAGGGCTTTGGCAAAGCGTGGTCCGAAACCGAGGCCCTCGATACGGAAACCGGAACGTGGCACGTGTTGGATCATCTGAACATCCAGCGCCACGGAACGCAGATGTTTTATTTCGATGGCGCGCTCTGGATCGCCGGCGGGTCATCCGGCCAGGGCGGAACGGGGACCGGCCGGCGTCTGGTCGATCTGGAGGTGTTTCGATTCGGGGAGTGACACGCTCCACCTGCCGGCACGTCATCCCTCCACGCCCTCCGACGAAGACCGGCCGGCTGGTGTTCAACTCGAGGCGGTGGCGATGGGGTATGTGCCGTGACGATAGTGCGGCTTCGTCGTTCCTGTCGCTTTACGACGCTTGTTGCTCATTCATGCCGCAGCGATTCGACGGGATCCGTCCGCGTCGCGCGGTACGCCTGGAACCCTGTTGTAGCCATGGCCACAAGGAGGGCGACGATGCCGGCGGCCAGGAACGGCGTTGGCGCGATGTCGATGTGAAAGGCAAAGGCCTCTAGCCACCGCTTAGCGGCATAGTAGGCGATCGGCACGGCCAGTACGGCCGCGATGGCGACCAATTTGACGAAGTCGGCTGTAAGGAGCCGGACGTCTGTTTCGGCCAGAGCATTAAACGTCGGGAGGGCGGCAAGGAGAAACAGCACAGCCACAGGCAGCGCCAGCGCGGCGAGTACGATCGCCTCGACAAGGAACTGGCGCATGAGCTGTGTGCGATGCGCGCCAACTACCTTGCGAAGTCCCACTTCACGCCGCCGGTTCATCGCGCGGGCCGTGGCCAGGTTCATATAGTTCGCGCAGGCAATAAGCAGCACGATCAGCGCGATGGCCGAGAGGAGCCATACGTACCGGCTATCACCCTGCCGCTCGGTAAAAATGGAAGAAAAGTGGATAGCCGTGACCAGCTCAAAATCGATGTCCTCCACATGTGACTTACCCTGTGTGTCGCGGATTAGGGTCAGGATGCGCACGGAGAGGGCATCGGTATCCGCGCCAGGCTTCAGCCGTGCATAGATGGATTCGCCGCCGCAGTCGAGGCAGAGGCGCGTCCCGCTCAGCGATGCGCGTGAGAGGAAAAGGTCGGCCGTGAATGCGTGTTTTTCGGGATGTCGGCCATCACGCCGGTGATTTCAACGGCGGCGAGCGTGTCGAAGACCTGAATGGGCAGGGTGCGTCCGATCGGGTCTTCTTGGCCGAACAGACGTTCGGCAAGCGAAGACGTAACGACGGCCGTATGCGGCCTATCGAGCACCTGGCCAGGATCACCCCGAAGCAGATCGAATCCAAGTACGCCAAACAGGCCGCTTTCCGCGCACTTCATCGTGACGTCCAGGTACCAGGTCCCATCGTGTTCGATGCGATCCGTGCCGCAGCGTCTGATGCGTGTTACCTGTTCGACGTCCGTGGACGATGCGTCCATCTCCGGCAGGGGGTCGCCAGCCGTGCCGTCCCCCACTGTTTCTCCCCAAACCCACTGAGAACGACGAGGCGGTACAGCCGATCGGCATCGGGGTGATAGGTGTCGAAGCTGTATTCGTGGCGGATGAAGAGTATCGCCAGGAGGAAGCAGGCGATGCCAAGCGCAAGGCCGAACAGGTTGATGGCCGCGTAACCGGCTTGCCGGCGCAGACTGCGCCAGGCGATGGTGAAGTAGCTTTGCAGCATGGCTCCGGGTGTCTATCTGCGGATCAAACGAGGCAGGTCTAACATACTACCCAGGGGTAGAACAAATCCAATCCCAATCGTAGTAGTGCTTCCCTGGCCAGAGGGCGGAGCAGGAGGGGCCGGGCATGCCCGTTGCTAACGGCGCTTCGCGTCACGTGCAGATGTCGGCTGAACTACAACCTCAGACATAGAGAGCGTCCCCATGGATATTTTACTCGAAGAACTCACCGGCGGTCTACCTGATTGGACTCAGTTCACACGCTTCGTCATCCGGCTCGTCGCGGCAATGCTTCTGGGCGCGATCGTTGGCTACGAACGCGAGCGCGCCGGCAAGGCGGCCGGCCTGCGCACGCACATGCTCGTCGCGATGGGCAGCACGCTATTAATCATCAGCTGTGCCGCGGCGGAGTTGTCGGTGGATGGAATCTCGCGGGCGGTACAGGGGATTATAACCGGAATCGGCTTTATTGGCGCCGGCGCGATTCTTAAGCGCAGCGATGAAGGTGAGATCGAGGGACTGACGACGGCCGCCGGAATTTTCATGACCGCGGCCACCGGCGTAGCGGTGGGCCTCGGACTTATAGGGTTAGCGCTGCTCAGCGTACTCATGACGTGGGTGGTTCTCGGTGTGCTGGGCATTGTCAGCGCACGCATCAGTATGAAAAACGCCACATCCGCGGACGATGCAAAAAGGTAAACTGAACAGAGAGGATACGCCGCCGGCCTGCGTCGATGTCTCGGCGAGGGGGCACGCCCCTATTCCACCCGCACGATCGATTGGGATCTGATCTGGCCCACGGCTTCCAGGCGAACCAGGTACACCCCCGCCGGCATGTCATCATTCCACTCGGCCCTGTGAGGGCCAGCCGGCAGGTCGCGTTCGACGAGTGTGGCGACCTCCCGGCCGAGGACGTCGAACACCTTCATCGACACAGGCCCTGGTTCGGGGAGCGTGTACTCGATGGTGCTCGCGCTCCGGAACGGGTTGGGGTAAACGGCCAGCAGCGCCAGGTCGGTGGGTGTTTCGGAGGGAGGTTCGTTGTCGATGGCTGTTGCCGTCGGCGGTCTATAAAATGCGATCGACGATGCATGGGTCAGATCATTCTTCACGGTCACCTTAATAGAACCGTTCAGATTGGCGCGGTTGATGGTAGTGTGTCCCTCGAGCCAGTACATCTTGCCGGTTTCAACGTCAAGAGAGAATGACAATAAAGGGGTGTTCGCTATTCCTCGGAGCATCTGCTGGTCGGTGCCATCGAGATTTACGCTCTCGATGGTAGCGATCTCCTGGCGACCCCCGACCCAGTACACCTTGCCAGCCTGAGGGTCCAGGGCGATCTTGCCGCCAACGACAGCGGGTGCGCTGGAGGACTTCGAGAGAAGCACCACCCTATCCGTACCATCCAGGTTAGCCCGCTCAAGCGTTTGCTTGGTATAATCAGACCAGTACACGTTGCCTCCCAATGGGTCGATGGCCAGGCCATTGGGTTCACTAAGTTCGGCGGAGATCACGGTTTCGATGTTCGTGCCGTCCAGGTTGGCCCGCTTTATGGTTTTCGTCAACCTGTCGGTCCAGTACATCTTGCCGGCTGAGACGTCCAGTGCGATCGAGGTGACGATGGTATTTTCGGTTGAAAGCAGGATTTCCCTGGATGTCCCATCCAGATTGGCGCGTTCGATCGTTTTTGCTTCATGGTCGGTCCAATAGACCTTTCCAGAGGACCTGTCGAGCGTGATTGCATCCGGTAAGAGCATGTCGGATCTCAGACGCGTTTCCCTGGCGGAACCATCCAGATTTACACGCTGGATAGTATTACTATCGGTCCAGTACAACAGGCCCTTATTTACATCCAGGTTTATCCCTCTCGGGTCGGAAAGCCCATCCGTGACGAAAAAGGTTCCATCTGAGCCGTCCAGGTTGGCGCTCCATATCACCGCCGGTCCAGCCGGATAGGAGTACCTATTCTGGTCTACCCAATAAACCCGGCCTCGTTTGGGGTCCACGGTAATCCCGTAGGGGCCCGTAAGCGCCGTAGCTGCGATGACTTCCCGTTCGGAGCCATCGAGGTTTGCACGCTCGACCCTACGCGTAAGCGCATCGGTCCAGTACATTTTGCCGCCTTGTACGTCAAGCGCTATTTCTTCGGGCCGGGACAAGGCGGTCGACACTAGGACCTCACGAGCGGAGCCATCGAGGTTGGCGCGTTCGATGGTTTTAATGCCGTGGTCAGTCCAATACAGCTTTCCTCCCAGTACATCCAAAGCGATACCTCGAGGTTGGGCAAACCCGTCCTCCCTGTTTACGTCTCGCTCTATGATAATCTGAAAGTCCGAACCATCGAGGTTTGACCGACCGATGGCGTCATGATCCGGGTACGTCCAGTAGATTTTTCCGTTTTGCAAATCCAGGTCAATATGTTTGAGGAAAGGGCCAAACCATACGCCCGACAGCAGTATTTCTACTTCGGATCCGTCCAGGTTAGCGCGGGATAGAGCGCGGGTGCCCTGATCGGTCCAGTACATCTTTCCGGCCAGCGTATCCAGCGCAATCCCATCAGCGGCCGATAACGTCACATTCAGAACGGTTGAGGTGGACCGCGTCGCCAGATCAGTCCGGTGAATGCCACGGATGTTTGTCCAGAAGATCTCGCCGGCTTCCTGTGCCTGCACCATGGGCGAACTCGCTGCCAGCAAGACGGCGATGAGAAGGGTGCAAAGCGCGGCGCGGGAGGATTTCATTTCCCGGAAACGCCATAACGCATCCGATCGATACCCGTTCGGAAGGAAAGCAATGCGGGTATCGATGGCGACGGTCATGGCAGTATGTTCGGCTGCGGAGTGTTGTATAGACAACAAGTGAAGCGCCGGATGTTAGGGGTGTTCCTTGGCCTTACAAACTCCACACTCTCCCCGCCTCACTCAGCGGGACACACCCGCGATATGCCCCCGGAATCGGGTCGTAGTTCAGTTGGTTTTTCCCGATCGCCTCGGTCGAGCAGTAGGCCCAGACCGCCATCGACTTAAACCCGCGGTAGAACCCCACCGGCGCCTGTTCGCCCACCGCCGTGCCCCAGACGCGGGGATTAAACGAAGGCGCGCCGGCTTCTTCTTCCTGCAAAAACGCCTGCCGCTGGTCGGCCTCCAGGTCCGCAAATGGCTTCCCGAATTGCGCGGCGCTGCGGGTGTTAATCGCATCCAGATCAGCCACCACCTGCTGCTGGCCGGCCGCGTCGTAGGTTCGGGCGTAGACGAGGTCGATGAACATATCCACCTTCACATCCAGCCCACCGGGCGTGGCGGTGGCCGGCAGGATCGTGTCCACCAGCGCCGCGACGAGTCGGGCGTGGTCCATACTCAGAAACACGGGCTGCCACCCGAGCCGGGGCTGCTGCTGACAGGCCTGAAGCAGGCCCAGCAGCGAGGTCGAGGCGGCGGCGCCACCCAGCAGGGCGGTTCGTTTGAGGGCTTCTCGTCGTTGCATGGTCTTATAGATTCGTTTTTTTCATCTCCGAGATGGCATGATGGGCCGCCCGGACGGTCAGCGCCATGTAGGTGAGCGAGGGGTTGACGCAGGAGTTGGACGTCATACACGCCCCGTCGGTCACAAATACGTTGTTGACGCCGTGGACCTGGTTGGTGGCGTTGAGCACCGAGGTCCTGGGATCCCGGCCCATCCGCGCGGTGCCCATCTCGTGGATGCCGTAGCCCGGCTCGTGGCGGTTGTTGAAGCCGACGATATCCTGCAGGCCGGCGCGATCGAGCATCTCGACGGCGTCGATCTCGATCTGGAGGTTCATCGCCAGCTCGTTTTCCTTCCACTCGCAGTCGATCGCCAGCGTCGGCTGGCCCCATTTGTCGAGGTTCTGGGTGTCCAGCGTGACCTGGTTTTCGTGGTAGGGCAGGCACTCGGCAAAGCCGGTGATGAAGAAGGACCACGGCCCCGGGTCGGAGAACAGCGCGTCCTTATACTCGGCCCCGAAGCCGTCGGCGTTGCCGGCCCCGCCCCAGCCGGCCCGGCCGCCGCCGCCCTGGTAGCCAAAGCCGCGGACGAAGGTGTCCGACTTCGTCTTTTCGTCCAGATTCCAGTACCGCGGGATGTAGATCCCGTTCGGCCGGCGGCCGCTGTAATACATGTCCTCGTGCCCGTCGAACCGGCCAAACGCGCCCACCCGATAGGTGTGGTCCATCAGGTTGTGCCCGAGTTCGCCGCTGTCGTTGCCCATGCCGTTGGGGAAGCGATTGGACATCGAGTTCAGCAGGATCCGCGTGGTGCCGAGGGTCGAAGCGTTGCAGAAGATGATCCGCGCGAAATAGTCCACCGTCTCGCCGGTTTCGGAGTCGATGAGCCGCACGCCGGTCGCCTTGCCCTTTTCCTCGTCATAAAGGATTGATTGGGCGATGGAGAAGGGGCGGACGGTGAGGTTGCCCGTGGCGTCGGCCGCCGGCAGGGTGACGGCGGTGCTGCTGAAAAACGCGCTGAAGGGGCAGCCTCGGTCGCACTTGTTCCGGTACTGGCACTTCCCGCGCCCGTTGATCGGCTCGGTCAGGTGGGCGACACGCCCGATGATCAGGTGCCGGCCCGGGTACTGCTGCTCGATGCGGGCCTTGACGTCTTTTTCGACGCAGTTCAGCTCCATCGGCGGCAGGAAGTGGCTGTCGGGCAGATGCGGCAGGCCGAGCGCCTCGCCGCTGATGCCGGCGAACTGCTCGACATACGTGTACCAGGATTCGAGGTCCCGGTACCGGATCGGCCAGTCGACCCCGTGCCCGTCTTTTGCGTTGGCCTCGAAGTCGAGGTCGCTCCAGCGGTAACACTGCCGGCCCCAGAGCTGCGAGCGCCCGCCCATCTGGTGCGCCCGCACCCAGAGGAACGGCTTCACCTCGGTGTAGGGATCCTCCTCGTCGTTGGCGTAGAAATGTTCGTTGGCCGCCCCGATAAACCCGGTGCGTATGCCTTTGTAGTGCTTTTTTTGCTGCTCCGGCGTGAGGCCGCCGCGCAGCTCGAAGTCCCACGACTCCAGGTTCATCGTCGGGAAGTCCTTGATGGGCTCGACGATCCGGCCGCGTTCCAGGACGAGCGTCTTGAGGCCGGCCTCGCACAGCTCCTTCGCCGCCCAGCCCCCGCTCATTCCGGAACCGATGACGATGGCGTCGTAGGTCATGTCTTGCCGGGCGTCGATGTTGTAGTTGGGCATACCAGTTTGGAGAATGCGGTGGACGGGAGGGTAAGGGGAAGATAGCATTTCCCGGTGATTCTCGCTTGGCTGGTAGATTACAGTTCTTTGTTTCAGAATACCCCCAAAATCAATGTCATCTCGACCGGTGGCCCGATGAATTCGGGCCGTAGCGGAGAGACCTCCTGATAGGAGGCACCCTGCCAAATCCCAGGAGGTCTCTCACGCCAAATCCCAGGAGGTCTCTCCGCTCCAATGCCGGCAAGCCGGCATCTCCGGTCGAGATGACATTGATTTTAGAGACGCTCGGGGTTGGCATTAAAGAAGGTTTATCAAGCCTTTAACAATCGGAAGCGCATTTTTCGATACCCTGGCACCTCACAGCCCTGCGCTTTCCCATGCGATACCCAGTATTCTTCCTTTGGATCGCCGGCCTGATCCTGTTCGCCGGCCCTGCCCTTGCGGCAACGCCCGACTCGACCCAGGCCGCCCGAGCCCTCCGCGCCCACCCTGCCGGTGAAGTCGCCATCGAACTCGACGGCCTGCTTGATGAACCGGTCTGGGCCGAGGCCCTGCCGGCCACGGGATTCCTCCAGTTCGAACCCATCGATGGGGCGCCGTCCGCGCAACGCACGGAGGTGCGCATTATCTACGGAGCGAGCAGCCTGTATGTCGGCGCGACGTTGTTTGACGACAACCCGGCTGGCATCGAGGCGTCCCTCGGCCGGCGCGATGAATACAACCGGGCGGACTGGTTCCTGGTGGCGATCGACTCCTACTTCGACAAAAAGACGGCCTACACGTTCGGAGTTAACGCCGCTGGCGTGCAGATGGACGCCATCCAGACCAGCAACCGGCGCTCGGGCCTGGGCAATCCGCAGAATCCCGGTGGCGACCTGTCCTGGGATGCCATCTGGCAGGCCACCCCGCGCATGACGGCCGAGGGCTGGACGGTCGAGATGCGCATCCCCTACAGCATGCTGCGCTTCCCCGAGCTCCCGCAGCAAACCTGGGGCATCCACTTCACCCGCGTCATCCCCCGCCTCGGCGAACAGTCCGAATGGCCCCACATCCCCCGCGGTGAGCGCGCCAACCTGGTCGCCCGGTTCGGAGAGCTGACGGACCTGAACGGCGTACATCCCCGCCGCAACATCCAGGTCACCCCTTACACCCTCAGCCGGCTCCAGCGCAACGAAGACCCCGCGTCGCCGGGGGATCGGATCGGCGAGCGGGCGTTTGATGTCGGGGGCGACCTGAAAGTCGGCCTCGGCCCCAACGTCACGTTCGACGCCACGATCAACCCGGACTTCGGGCAGGTCGAGTCGGACCCGTCGGTCCTCAACCTCACGGCCTTCGAGATCGTCTTCCAGGAGCGCCGGCCTTTCTTCCTGGAAGGGATGCAGATCTACGACTTCGACGTGGGTCCCGCCCAGCTGCCTTACACCCGCCGCATCGGCGCCCGGGCGCCCATCATCGGGGCCGCCAAGCTCTCTGGCCGCACCGAAAGCGGCCTCTCCTTCGGTCTCCTCGGCGCGACGACGGGTGAGGACTTCGACCCGACCCAGCAGTACGGCGTCGCCCGCGTAACCCAGCAACTTGGCGACTATTCGCGCATTGGGGGCATCGTGACGGCCTTTGGCGGGCCGGGCAGTGTGGCCGACAGCCGGCTGAACGGCTATTTTTCGGGGATCGACTACGACTTCCGGTTCCTCGACAACATGTACAGTGTCGAAGGATTTGTCGGGACGACACGCCGCCGGCAGACTGCATTCGATGTCTTCGCGGAAAATGGCTACGGCGCCAAGATGCTCTTCCGCAAGCGGCGAGGCCAGTTCACCGCTTTCGGCGGCGCGGAGGGATTCGACGGCGACTTCGTCATCACCGACGTAGGACTCCTCCGCCAGAACAACTACCTCGCCCTCCCCCTTCGCCTCGCCTACGACCTTAACGGGGGCCGGCCCTTCGGGCCGTTCCTGCGCGCCACCGTCGGTGACTTTGGGATGCAGCAAATTTCGGTCAGCGACGGGCTTGATATGGGGCAGCGCCACAGCGTCTCGCTTCAGGGGCAGCTCAAGGGGTACCGACCGTTTACGGTGGGCCTCGAGTTCGAAAACGTGTTCGGCGGGTACGACATCTACGAAACCCGGGGCCAGCTTCCCTGGATCAAACCCTTTATCCTGGGTTTCGAAGCGGAAGTCGCCACCGACCAGCGCCGCACCTGGCAGGTCGAACCTTCCGTGCTGCTATCCCGCGTCGACAACGGCGGGCACATGTACGGCGTGGGCCTGGGGGGGATTGCCACGCTCGGCCCCCGCGTGTCGCTGTCGGGCACGATCGACGGGCTCTGGGAGGATGGAGTGCTGGCCTGGGCGGCCAACGAGGCCTTCCGTGACACCGGCGCCGGCTGGCTGATTGGAGCGTCGTCCGGCAATCCCAATCTGCCCTCCAACGACTTTGTCGGCTTCGACGACCAGGGCCAGCTCGACGCCGCCCTCGCCGGCCAGGCGCCCCTCGCCGCCGACCGTTATTACGCCTCGGTGTTCGGCCAGCGAGACACCCGGTCGCTGGATTTCATCCTCCGCAGCACGGTCACGTTTACGCCGGGGCTGTCCGTCCAGCTCTACAGCCAGCTGTTCCTGGCCCGCGGCCGGTACGACACGTTCCAACTCCTCCAAAACCGCGACACGCTCGTCCCGTTCGACGCCTACCCCAAGCGCGACGAGTTCGCATTCAGCACCCTCACCTCCAACGTCGTCCTCCGCTGGGAATACCGCCCCGGTTCCACGCTTTTTCTGGTCTGGACCCACGGTCGCCGCGCCGATGACGTGCTCAATCCCCTCGCCCCGTGGTTCGGCTCGCCCTACGACCGCTCCCTCGGCGGGCAGATCGACGACACGTTCGGGATCATCCCCACGAACGTGTTTCTGCTGAAGTTCAGTTACGCGTTTTTGAATTGACGGTAACGGGCATTTTGTAGAGACGCCCCGGTGGGGCGTCTCTGGAGGTTTCCGCATGCTGCGACCTTGAAGGAGACGCCCCACCGGGGCGTCTCTACGAGATAGCGGCTTGCATTTATGCGCCTGCGTCGCGTCCTTACCATTCCCGATTGAACCAGACCATGATCTCTATGACACCCATTCGCATATCCCTTACCCTCGCCCTGGCGGTTGTCCTGGCCGGCGCCGCGCCGCTGGCCACTGCCCAGAAAGTCCAGCTCGGCGAGGTGCTCGTTGTAAACACGCCGGCCGTCAAGCCCGGCATCGACGCCGGCGCCTTCGAGGCCCAGGTGCTCAGCCAGACGATGCCGGCCTGGGCTGCGCTCGGCAGCGACGTAGAGTCACACTTCTTCCGCGCCGACCGGGGCAAGAGCATGGGCAGCTACTGGCTCGTCTGGAGTTTCCCTACTACTGAAGCCCGCGCGCGTTCGCTTCCGCCGGACGGTTCGGGGTTTTCTCGCGCCTCCCAGCAGCTGGCAGGTGAAGCCGCCCGTCTACCCGAGTCCTTCGTCAGCGCGGCAGGCGGATACACGGATTATGAGCTCATCGGAGCCGACAAGATCGCGGCGCTTCCGGAAGTGGAGCTGCTCGGCGTGCACTACATCCAGATCCGGCCGGATAAGGCCGACGCGTTCGACGCGTTTGTCCGCGATACCGTGCATCCCGCCCTCGTGGGCAAAATCCCTGGCATGGATCTCCTGTATTACAAGGGCGTGCGCGGCGAAATGGTCGGAAGCTACCTGCTCATCTTCGCCATCGAGACCCACGAGGACCGGGCCCGCTACTGGCCCACCGGATCCTCCGAAACCCAGACGCTGAAGGACGCCTTCGCGCCCCTGAAGCCGATCGCCGAGGCGCTGAAGGACTACCAGGTACCTGGCACCTACCTCGAGGCTGACGGCGGCGCCGCGGCGGCCATCTTTGAGAGCATCGAGTGGACGGATTTCGCCATCCTGAAATAAACCCCATGTACACCCTCGGCCTGGTTCGCGATCTGCACACCCACATGGAATGGGCAGACGCCACGGTATGGATGTCCGTTCGAGCCGCCGGCGATGCCGCCGAGGACGCCTCGCTCAAAGAACTACTCTTCCACATCCACTTCACGCAGGACGCCTTCCTGAGCGTGTGGACCGGCCGGCCCTTCACCCATCGGGACGCCGGCGCGTTCGCCACCCTTGAGGAGGTGAAGGCCTGGTGCCGGCCGCAGTACGACGCGATGAAAGCATTTGTCGCCGGCCTCTCCGAGGAGGACCTCAGCCGCCCCTCGCCCGTGCCCTGGGTGAAGTTTTTCGCGCGGCAATGGGGGAAGGTGCCGGCCGTTACCACCCTGGGCGAAACGCTCGTCCAGATTGCCCTCCACAGCCAGTACCACCGCGGGCAGGTCAATCGCCGGCTGCGCGAGGTCGGGGGAGAGCCGACGCTGGTGGATTACATCGCCTGGATCTGGATGCACCGGCCGGCGCCGGCGTGGGAGGCCGCGATGGCCTGAGGCGGACCCGCCCCAGGCTCGCTGGTCACCGTCATCGCCCCATCCATCAACTCGATCAGATGTTTGCTGATCGACAAGCGTGATCAGCCCCAGATCGCCAACAATGACAGTGGCACTTCGAGACAGGAAGGCGCCGGGTCTCCGCTTGACCAGGATCAGCCAGCCGACAGAAAACGCCAGATAGGCGAGGCCGGCCCACAACGAATCGTACAGGGTATCGATCCCCCGCCCCACCACAGGTACCCGACCATCGACGCGAATAGGCTCGTCATCACGACCCGCGCGACCGCCTGGGAATATTCTTCGTCTACGGCTGGCTTCAGAGCGAGGTATTCCTGATTCATGACCCTGTGCAACAGACAACGTTACCTATCGGCGTTGGTATCGGCTGGTCTGCGGCGATGTAAAATCAGGCGAGTACTCTTCGTCGGAAATCGGGTCATGTGGCCGGCGGCGTGTCGCCGTATGATGAGGCGGTGGTAGATACGTTCTGAGCGGGCGTCGCCGTCGCGGGCTGTTTTTCGAGCATGCTGGAAAACGCCCTGCCGTAGAGGTCCCAGACGGCCACAAACAACGCGGCTATGATCGGACCGATGAACAGGCCGATCCCACCGAATAACGACAGCCCGCCTATGATGCCAAGCAAGACGAGCAGATCCGGCATCTGGATGTCTTTCCCAACGAGCCGCGGCCGGGCCAGATTATCGGCCAGGCCGACGACAATCATACACCAGACGGCCAGCCCTATGCCGGCGCCGATTTTGCCCGTCGCGATGAGGTAGATCACGCCCGGAATCCACACGATGGCGGCGCCCAGCAGGGGGATGATCGACATGACAGCCATCACCGTCCCCCAGAACACGGCGCCTCCGATGCCGGCGACGGCAAACGCCACGCCGGCCAGGCCACCCTGCATGATCCCGATCAAAAGGGCACCCCACAGGCTGGCGCGGGTCACGGATACAAATTTTTCGACCAGCAGCCGCTTGTCTCCATCCCGCATCGGAATGTAGTGGAGGATCTGGTCCAGCAGGGACTTGCCATCGATCAAAAAAAAGAACATGGCATACAGCATGATGCCAATGTGCAGGAAAAAAATCGCCGTCCCCGTCGTGACGGTTGCTATATTCAGAATGACGAAGTCGCCCATGCGCTGGACGGCATCGCCGAGTCGAACCAGGATTTCCGACTCGTAGGGTTCGATATACTCGGCGAACGGAAGTCGATCCACCCAGTCCCTGATGACATTCGGCTGTTGGAGCAGTTGCTCGATGCCGGGGCGGATCGTGGTGAGGATATTGGCCGCTTCAGCCGCCACGATGCCCAGGAAAGCGGTGATCGGGATGACGAGGAGGAGCAGGACGATGAGGATGGTCAGCAACGATGCGGGCGTCCGCCGGCCACCCACGCGTCGCAGCATCCACACGTACAACGGATGCGCCATGGCGGTAAAGATCGCGGCCATGAGGAGCGTGATGAGGTATTGATCGATCATCCGCAAAAACAACAGCGTGATGCCGATCACCAGCAGGAGTAGGAAGGTGCGCCGGAATAACAGGGGGGTCGGTTCCATACTCAATCGATCAATCGCCCGCTCAGCCGGCGCAATTCGGTTTCCGCCCGTTTTGCTTCGAACTGCGCCAGAAGGAGCAGGCTTTGCGCGCGCGTGAGGGTTTCTTGCACTTCGCGCAGTTCGATCGACGTGATCGTGCCCAGTTCGAAGCGATCGAGCCCAATATCGACGTTTAGCCGCGCAAGCGCCAGATTCTCACGCTCGATCGTAATCAATTCGAGGCTATTCTGGTAGTCCTGAAACGAGCGGCTGATGTCGGATTGTAGGCGCGTGCGTACGTCTTCGATGATCAGTTCGGCGTTTTTGAGCTGGATCAAGGCGTTTTCGCCTCGCCGCCGGCGGTTCATGCCGTCGAACAGGTTCAGGCTGAGGGTGGCGCCATACGTGAAGTCGTTGGTCTCGTTGGCGAGCAGGAAGCCGGTTTCGGCGTTGAGGTCGGAGTAGTTCAGGCCGGCGTTCACGCCCACCGTGGGCATCCACTCGGCGCGGAGTTCGCGGAGCTGGACCTGCGCCACATACCGTGTTTGCTCGGCCAGCGCGAGTGCGGAGTTCCGTTCGAGGGATTCACGCTCGAGCACCTCTTCATCGAGAGGGAGGACCAGTTCGATGCTGTCGACGACGGCGTAATCGAGCGCGAGGGGGCGAACAAGGAGCTGGTTAAAATCAGCTCGCGCATTCACCAGGGCCGTGCGCTGGCGGAGGACGGCGGCGCGGTCCGCATTGAGGTCCAGCCGGGCCTGCCGCACCTCGAGTTCGGAGGCCGAGCCGAGGTCGCGCCGCAGCTCGGCGATCCGCATCCGCTCCTCAGAGATCTCGACGGCTTCGTCGAGCACCCGAAGCTGTTGCTGCTGGCGGGCGATGTCGTAGTAGGAAACGATGACGTCGGTGAGCACCAGCTCGGTCGTGTTTTCGGCCTGGGTCTGCTGCTGGCGGTAGAGGCCGCCGAGGCGGTCGTACACGGCGTTCCGGCCGAAGCCATCGAAAACCGTCCATTGGAGCCCGACGCCGGCCGCTTTCCGCCGCGTCAGGGCGCCATCGCGCTCGGTGACATCGCCACTCAGAAAGCGCTGGGTGGTGTTGGCCACCGTGCGGCCCACGCTGGCGTCGAAGCCAACGAACGGCAGGAAGCCGGCATTGCCGAGGCTGTAGTTGTTGGAGGCGATCGCGATGTCGTTCTGGACGATCTGGATCGCATAATTTTTTTCGAGGGCGAGGTCGATGGCTTCGCGCAGCGTGAGCACATCCTGGGCCCGGGCAGGTAGCGCGAGCACCAGGCCCAGGACTACCATAAGGAGCAATTGCTTCATGGGGTGACGGTGGGGGCGCTCTCCGTGCGCGTCTCGGTTCGAACGGGGGGGCGTCCTTGCGTACGCAGGGCATCGACGACCGCCTTGAGCTCATCGGGCCGGTTTACGGTGCGGCTGGCCAGGAATGTGTACATGGCGGGGATGACGTACAGGGTCAGGAAGGTGCCGATTAGCAGCCCGCCGATGACGGCAATGCCCATCGGCACCCGGCTTTCGGCGCCCGCGCCCAGCGCAAGCGCGATGGGTAGGATGCCGAGGATGGTCGAGATACTCGTCATCAGCACCGGGCGCAGCCGGGTGACGGCGGCGTCGTTGGCGGCTTCGGCGATCGAGAGCCCCTGCTCGCGGCGCTGGTTGGCGAATTCGACGATCAGGATGCCGTTTTTGGTTACCAGACCGATGAGCATGATCATCCCGATCTCGCTGAAGATGTTGAGGGTCTGGTCGAAGTACCAGAGCCAGAACAACGCGCCGGCAAGGGCGAGCGGCACGGTGAGCATGATCGTGAACGGATCCCGGAAGCTCTCGAATTGGGCGGCCAGTACCAGGTAGATGAGCGCGAGCGCGAGCAGGAAGACAAACAGCAGGCTCGAGGAGCTCTCCACGAAGTCGCGCGAGGGGCCGGAGAGGTCGGTCGAAAACGTGTCGTCCAGGACGCGGCCGGCGATGGCGCGCATGGCCTCGATGCCGTCGCCCATCGTGTTTCCCGGCGCCAGGCTGGCCGAGACGGTGGCGGAGACGAAGCGGTTGAACCGGTAGAGAGCCGGCGGGCTGCTTTCTTCCTGCACCTCCACGAGGTTGTCGAGTTGCACCGGCTCGCCCGAGGCGTTGCGCACAAAGAGCGACCGGAGGTCGAGCGTCTCGTCCCGATTTTCCCGTTCGACCTGCCCGATCACCTGGTACTGCTTGCCATCCATGATAAAATAGCCCAGCCGCTGCTCGCTGAAGGCCAGCTGCAGCGTCTGCGCAATGTCCAGAGCAGACACGCCGAGCGCGCGGGCGCGCTCCCGGTTGATGCTGATCCGCAACTCTGGTTTGTTGAACTTCAGGTCCACGTCCGTAAATGTAAACGTGGGGTCCTGCCGAGCCTCCTCCAGGAACTTCGGCAGGATTTCGGTGAGCTTTTCGAAACTCGGCGCCTGGATCACGAACTGGAGGGGCAGCCCGAACGAGCGCGAGCCGATGGTTTCGGGCTGGGAGACAAACGTCCGTGCACTGGTGAGGCCCTGCACCTGACCAACCAATGCGTTGGCGATTTCCTGCTGGGAGCGGTCGCGGTCGGCGGCCTCGGTGAGGGTGAGCGTCAGAAACGAGGAATTCACCGACGACGCAGCCCCAAAGCCGGGCGAGGTCACCGAGAAGACGGTCGCTGTTTCGGGCACCTGCTCGCGGACGAGGTCCGTCAGCTGGTCCACATACGCGTCCATGTACTCGAAGGTCGCTCCTTCGGGCGCCGTGGAGATCAAGCGGAGGCTGTTGCGATCCTCGAGCGGGGCAAGCTCTGTGGGCAACTGAGCAAAAAAGAATGGAATGGCGGCAAAACTGAGGAGGAGTACCGGGACCGCGAGCCACCGATGCTGCATGAACGTGTGCAGGGTGTCGCGATACCGGGTGGTCATCCCCTCGAAGAACGGCTCGGTTTTGTTATAGAACCAGGAGTGTTGGGTGCGCGCCTTGAGCAGCCGGCTGCTCAACATCGGGGTGAGTGTGAGCGCCACGAAGGAAGAGATGACGACCGAACCGCCGATGACCATCCCGAATTCCCGGAAGAGCCGGCCGGTGAGGCCGCCCAGGAAGAGGATGGGGAGGAAGACGGCGACGAGCGCTAACGTGGTCGCGATGACGGCGACGAAGATCTCGCGGGTGCCCTCGATGCCGGCCTCCAGCGGCGGCATGCCGGCTTCAATCTTGCTGTAGATGTTCTCGAGCACGACGATGGCGTCGTCGACCACCATGCCGATCGCCAGGACGATGCCCAGCATGGTCAGCACGTTGATCGAGAAGTCCAGCATGTACATGATGAAAAACGATCCGATCAGCGAAATCGGAATCACCACCGCCGGGATGATGGTCGTCCGCCAGTCGCGCAAGAAAAGGAAGATGATGAGCACGACCAGGGCGAGGGCGACAAAGATCGTCTGCTGCACCTCGCTCACGGACTCCCGGATGTAGATCGTGTTGTCGAAGCCGATGGCCAGCTCGATATCGTCTGACAACTCCCGCTCGATCTGATCCACGCGGCGGTAAAACTCGTCAATGATCGCGATGTTATTCGCCCCCGGAAGCGGCCGCAGCACGACGCCAACCATCGGGATGCCGTCGCGCTTGAGCACCGTGCGTTCGTTCAGCGGCCCCAGCTCCGCGCGGCCGATGTCCATGAGTCGGACGATCTGGCCGTCATCGTCTTTGATGATGAGGTTGTTAAACGCGTCGGGCGTTTCAAGCCGGCTCATCGTGCGGACGGTCAGCTCCACGTCTCGGCCTTCGATACGGCCGGAGGGGAGTTCGACGTTTTCGCGTGTGATGGCGTTGCGTACGTCGAGCGGCGAGAGCTTGTAGGCCGCCAGCTTCTGAGGGTCCAGCCAGAGCCGCATGGAATACACCTTGGACCCCCAGATGTCGATCGCACTGACGCCCTCGATGGTCTGAAGCCGCTCCTTGAAGATGTCCTCCGCGATCTTGGTAAGCTCCAGCAGATTGCGTTGGTCGCTTTTTACACTCAGGAAGACGATCGGGAAGGCGTCGGCGTCCGCCTTGGTTACGATGGGCGGGTCGGCGTCGGGCGGGAGGTTGCCGATGGCGCGGGACACGCGGTCGCGCACGTCATTGGCGGCCCGCTCAAGGTCGACGTCGATATCGAACTCGACCGTCACCGTGCTGCGCCCTTCGCGGCTGACGGAAGTGAGGGTGCGGATGCCCGAGATGCCGTTGACGGACTCCTCTATCGGCTCGGTGATCTGAGACTCGATGACGTCCGCATTCGCCCCCCGATAGTTGGTGGCGACGGTGATGATCGGGGGATCGACGGCGGGGTACTCGCGTACGCCGAGATCGAAAAAGCCCAGCATGCCGAAGAGCACGATGGCGATCGACATGACCACAGCCAGAACCGGCCGGCGGATGCTAATGGAATAGAGGCTCATAGGATCAGGGTAAAATGCAAAGTGCAAAAGGCAAAAGACGCATGGTCTGGTGCAACTTGCACATCGGGAAATGTCGTGGGTGGCTATGGCCCGTATCGATGGCTTACGGCTCAGGGAGGCAGTACCTGCACCCGCACGGACAGCCCGGGGCGGAGGAGCTGGACGCCGGACACCAGCAGGGTGTCGTTGGTGGCCAATCCGCTCAGAATCTGGACGCGGTCTTCGGTTCGGATGCCGGTTTCAACCATGCGCGAAACCGCCTTGCCGTTTTCCACGACATAGACTTTCTTCCCGCCGAGCTCCGGGATGATGGCGATGGCCGGCACGGCGAGGGCGTCCGGGATCTCGTCGAAGACGAGGACGATATCCGCGAACGCCCCGGGCAGCAGCCGGCGCCCCGGATTCGGACTCCGGGCGCGGAGCAGGAGGGTCCGGGTGTTGGCGTCGATCCGGGGTTCGAGGGCGTATACGGCGCCGCGCAGGGACTCGGCGATGCCTTCGACGCTGAACTCGATGCCGTCCCCGACGGCCACGCGCTGCGCGTACCGCTCGGGAATGGAGAAGTCGATCTTGACGGGGTCGACATCCTGCAGGGTGGTGATCACCGTCGCCGGCGAGATGTAGCTCCCATCACTCACCCGGCGTAACCCTACGATGCCATCAAATGGCGCTCGGATCTCACTTTTCGCGATTTGCGCCTGGATTAGTTCCACGTCTGCCTTTAAGACGTTGAGTTCGTTCAGCGTGGACTCGTATTCCTCGAGGCTGATCCCGCCCTTTTCGTAGAGCTGCTTCTGGCGGATCTCTCGTTCACTGGCCAGTGTGACGCGATACTCGGCCTTACGGAACTGCGCCTGCAACTCGCTATCGTTGATCTTGACGAGTAGATCGCCCAGACGCATGGCGCTGCCTTCCTGGAAGTGGATGCTGGTGATCTTGCCCGAGATCTCGCTGTGTACTTCGATCTCCTCGTTCGCGCGGATGGTGCCGGTAGTGAAGATGCGGTCGCTAAGTCGCTCGGAGACGATGACCAGACCCTGAACCTCGAGGGGGCGCTCGCCGGCGGGCGCGGGTGCACCGCTGGCGGCGGTCGACGGGGTTTGTCTGATTTTGGGCCAGGCAAGTGCCAGGATGATGACCAGGAACAGCAGGCCGAGCAGTATACGCCTGACAGGTTTACTCATGCGGATGATCCAGTGATGGGCCTACGTCTGGCACAACGGCCGATCACGGGGCAGGTGGCGGAATGACGGGGTGAGAATGCGTCGGCGCACGCCGTGTCACGATCCAGTCCAAGGATTGTTGCTCGTTCCGGTTTCTGGCATCCGAGTTGATATCAATTTTTACACATATCTAACAACTGGCCTCCGCAACGCCGCCGGCCGGTGGGTTCGAACCGACACCCCATCGGGCTCCCCTTCGAATACTCCCCCGGTACCATCAAAATGGTACCCGCGTACTCGTCCTCCCCACGCCCTTCTCGTGTACTACATGTAGTCATTCACCTTCGAAGCGAACAGTTATCGCATACCATGGAATCGACCGAACTTGCCGTCATCGCCATGCTCACGTTCCTTCTGGCCACCGGCCTGATGGCATTCATGAATCCCAAACGCGGTGCCTGACGCTCCCCGTAAGGAGCGACCACTGCCGCTTAACGATAGATAGGCTTTTGCCACCCCCGTAAGGGAAACGCCGGCTGCCACCGTAATGGCTCCGGCGTTTTTTTGTCTGTGAGTGAGCACGCTCTGCGTGCGTTCTGGAGCATGAGTGCGAAGGACGTGCAGGATCCCCAGCCCTCGTCTTCCCTCACGAATCGCTACTCGTTTAATCGCTAATCGCTACTCAATACTTCTTCAGGAGTACCCGAATCCCCTCGGGGTAGCCTGGCGAGCGAGGAGGAGGGCCGTACTTTATAACTGTAAACGATGAGATCGGACACCAAGCACAAAGACCTCCCGGTACAAGCAAATGATCGCGACTGAAACGGCCGTTCTGGTAATGATACTATTCTTTGGCGCTATGGCGGCCATGGCGCTTTTGCAGCCGAAACGCTCGTCCAAACGCTTTGTCCTCGGAGATCGCTAGTCCGAAGCTGACCCGCGCCTCATCTTACGTGTTGTGTTTCCTCCACCTGGAGAAGCCGGCAACCGCCGTAACGGTTGCCGGCTTTTTTATTGGGTGCGCCGGCTGCCGAACGCCCCTACGTGTTCATCACCTCTCACCGGGCCTTTTCCAGCGCCCAGCCGTATGTGAGAAGAGGATAACAGTCCTGCATCATCTGGACGACCGCCGCGGCAAAATCCGGTGTTTTTAGCTCGTTTTCGTTGAGTGGACGGGAGACGATGTACGATTTGAACTTCAGAAAAGCAGCGATCGGTTCGTCGCCGTGGTGTTCATAGCCGGCCGGACTGCGTTTGAGCTTTTCGTCGGATTCAAGGGTAAGGCCGGCGGCCGCAAGACGTTCTACCATGCCGAGGAACGTATCCGGATCGAGCGACATGGCGTTGCGCCAGGCGCGGACGACGTCGTTTTCGGGATGCCACCACCCCGAGGCCATCATACACTGCTCGGGTTCGACGTGGATGTAGATGCCGCCGGCGGCAGCGTGTGAGCCGTCGCGAGTCAGGACGGCACCGGCGTGGGTCTTGTACGGAGCCTTGTTATTCGAAAACCGAGTGTCCCGGTAAATCCGGAAGATCGATTTCTTGGGATCGGCGACGAGGTTCAGCCCGTGTGCGGCGGCTTCGCGGGACGCCTGAACGAGAAGGCACTGCAGCGGCCATACGACTTCGTCTTCATAGATCGATTTACGCTCCTTGAACCAGTCGCGCTCGTTATGGCTGGCCAGCTGGCGAAAAAAATTGAACGCTTCGTCACGGAAGCCAGGGAAGGGGGGGAGGTCGGAGTCGAACATGGAGGGGTTGGATGGTCAATTGTTAATTGTCGATAGTTAATTGTTGACAAGATCGTAAGCCATCGATCATCGATCATCGACCATCGATTATCGACCATCAACCAGTAGTCCCGATTTCCAGGCCAGATACCCCATAAACGCTGGCCCGAGGCGCAGTGCCTCTTCGTCGATGTCGAACCGCGGCGTGTGCAGCGCGTGGGCGGCACCCATGGTGGGTCCGTGGATGCCGATTCGGTAGAAGGCGCCCGGAATTTCGCGGAGGTACCAGGCGAAGTCCTCGCTGGCGAACCATAGATCCAGTTCAACCGTGTTTTCAGGCCCGACAAACTCGTGCGCGGCGGCGCGGACCAGGTTGGCCGGGGCCTCGTGGTTGAATAGCGCGGGGTAGCCGACCCAGATGTCGACATCCACCGTTGCCCCGAAGGCCTCGGCCGTGTGGGTGGCCACGCGGCGGATGAGGTCGTGCGCCCGGAAGCGCCAGCCTTCGTCCATCGCGCGAAACGTGCCTTCCATGCGGGCCGTGACGGGGATGACGTTAGTGGCGCCGTCGGCGATGACGCGGCCGATGGAGAGGACGCTCGGTGCGTCGGGTGGGCAGTTGCGGCTGATGACACTCTGAAGGGCCACGACAATGTGGGCGGCGACGAGTACGGCGTCGCTCTGCTGCAGGTGCGGGGCCGCGGCGTGCCCGCCTGTGCCGTGTACGGTGAAATACAGCTCGTCCGACGACGCCATATACATCCCGTTGCGGATGCCGATCTTGCCGACGGGCATGCCGGGCTGTACGTGTTGTCCGAAGATGGCGGCCGGCGCGGCGCGGCGGCCAGTACCGGCGAGCGCGCCCTCCTCGATCATCACCTTTGCCCCGCCCGGCAGCTTCTCCTCGCTGGGTTGGAAGAGGAGTCGCACGGTCCCGTGGATCTCCTCCTTTATCTTCGACAAAATCATGGCCGTGCCCAGCAGTGACGACGTGTGGGCGTCGTGCCCGCAGGCGTGCATCTTGCCCGGGCGCTCGGATTTAAACGGCAGGTCGTTCTCCTCGTGGATCGGCAGAGCGTCCATGTCGCCCCGGAGCGCGATCGTCGGCCCGGGCTTCGCCCCGACGATCGTCGCCACGACGCCTGTTTTCGCGACACCAGTCTGGATCTCTACCCCCAGCGGCGCCAGTGTCTCGGCCACGAGCCGGGCGGTTTCGACCTCCTCAAAGGCCAGTTCGGGCCGGCGGTGGATGGTGCGGCGAAGGCGGACGATTTCAGGAAAAATCTCGTCGGAGAGGGCTTTGAAACGGTTTACCATGCGTAGGTGGGGGTGTGACTGGAAATTACATCAGTTTTTTTCGCTTGTTGATGTACGCCATCAGCGCGGTGTCGTAGGGCTCGGCCGTATCGAGCTCGACGAAGTCGATGTTGTACCCGAGGCACTGCCTGCGGAAGTTCTCGCTGAAGAGGCGGACAGCGGCCTCGTAGTTCTCGCGGAGCTGCGCCGGCTGGAGTGTGATTTCCTCGCCGGTCTCCATGTCGCGAAAGACCATCGGCACATCCGGAAACCGGAATTTTCGCTCCGTCTCGCTTTCCAGGACATGGAAAACCAGCACTTCGTGGCCGCGGTAACGGAGGTGGCGGAGGGCTTTCAGCAATTCGTCGTGCGCGCCCACGTTCTCGAACAAATCCGTAATCAGCATCACCAGTGAGCGGCGGGTGATGCGTTCGGCCACTTCGTTGAGCACGGCGGCGGCGCCCGTCTTTTTTTCGCCGAGTTCGGCGTCGTTCATGTGCTCGAGTCGGGCGAGCAGCTGGCGGAGGTAGGACTGCGTGCTTTTCGGACGGAGCAGGGTGTGGACGCGCTCGTCGAAGGCGATGAGTCCTGTCGCGTCGCGCTGCTTCACCATCAGATAATGTAGCGCGGCGGCCAGGTACGAGCCGTATTCGAGCTTGCTGAGCGCGCCGGCGTGGCGGTACCGCATCGAGGAGGAGGTATCCAGCACGACATAGTGCCGCAGGTTCGTCTCTTCCTCGTATTGTTTCAGGTAGTGCCGGTCGGTCTTCGCGAATACCTTCCAGTCGACATGACGCAACTCGTCGCCGGGATTGTACGGGCGGTGCTCGGCGAATTCAACCGAAAACCCGTGGAAAGGGCTTTTGTGGAGCCCGGTCATGAACCCTTCCACGATCAGGCGCGCCCGCAGCTCCATGTTCTTGAGGCGAGAGATCGTGATCGGGTCGAGGTAGCGACGGGCGGTTTCCTGTTCCTGAGTTGCCAACGGGCGAGCCTGCTAATGAATCGATGCAGGGAGAAACACGGGTGCGGGGGGCGGATGTTCCGAGGGGGGCCAGGGGGGTGTAAGCTTGCTTCTCGCCCCGCAACATTTTTCACGGCGCGGGGCAACGGACGGCACAACAAATTTTCTTACCTTCCATACCATGGAGCCGCAAGATCGCATCAAAGCGCAATTAATGGATGAGCGGGATCTGGACCGTACGCTGGAACGCATGGCCCGGCAGATCCTGGAGCATTTCGATCCGACTGCCAGCCGGGATGCCGGCGTGGGATTGGTCGGGTTGCATAAGCGAGGGGTGTACATTGCACGGCGCCTTCGCGAGAAAATTCGGCGTATCGAGGGGCTGGACGTACCCGTGGGTGTCCTCGACGCCACGATGTATCGGGACGATTTTCGCCTGCGCCTCAAGCAGCCAAGGGTTCGCGAAACCGATATTCCGTTTGACATCGCGGGCCGGCATATCGTCTTGATAGACGACGTATTATACACTGGCCGAACGGCGCGCGCTGCCCTCGACGCTTTGATGGATATGGGGCGGCCCGCCTCGGTACAGTTTCTTGTGATCGTGGATCGGGGGCTGCGCGAGCTGCCCATTTGCGCGGATATCGTGGGCCGGCAGGTGCCCACTATCCCCGGCGAGGAGGTGCGCGTCCGGCTCCAGGAAATCGACGGACGCGAGGGCGTCTGGCTTGTAGAAAACCCACTCGCGCGTCTGGAAGACCGCCCGCTCAACACCTGATATCGATGACCGCCGCCACAGGTCTGGAGACGACACCCCCGCTGACCGCCTTACGTCATCGTCATTTGCTCGGCCTGGCCACCTATGGCGCCGACGAGATTCAGTTGATCCTGGAAACGGCGCGCCACTTTCGCGACGTACTGGATCGGCCGATCAAGCGGGTACCCTCGTTACGCGGGGTCACCGTGGTCAACCTCTTTTTTGAGTCGTCTACCCGCACGCGCATCTCGTTTGAACTCGCCGAGAAACGCCTGTCAGCCGACACGATCAGCTTCTCGGCCTCGGGCTCGTCGGTGTCAAAGGGCGAGTCGCTCAAGGATACTGCCCAGAACATCGAGGCCATGAAGGTGGATATGGCGGTCATCCGCCACCGTTCGCCCGGCGCGGCGCACTTTCTCACCCGGTGCGTGGATTCGGTGGTCATCAACGCCGGCGACGGCGCCCACGAGCATCCCACCCAGGCGTTGCTCGACTGTCTTACCATCTCCGACCGCTTCCCTTCCTTCGAAGGCCTCAACGTGGCCATCATCGGCGACATCACGCACAGCCGGGTTGCCCGATCCAACATCTTCGCCCTCACCCGCCTCGGCGCCAACGTCACGCTCTGCGGTCCGAGCACGCTCATCCCGGTCGGCATCGAGCAGATGGGCGTCCGGGTGACGCACCGGCTTGCCGAGGCCCTCGAGGGATGCGACGTGGCGATGGCGCTCCGCATCCAGCTCGAACGCCAGGGCGCCAGCCTTTTCCCCAGCCTGCGCGAGTACCACACGCAGTTTGGGCTCAAGATGGAGGATATGGAGGCCCATCCGGACCTGATCGTGATGCATCCGGGGCCTGTGAATCGCGGGGTCGAGCTGGCCTCCGAGGTGGTGGACCACGAGCGCGCCGTCATTCTCAGCCAGGTGACCAACGGCGTCGCCGTACGCATGGCCGTTTTGTACCTGCTGAGCGGAGCCTCCACGGAAGAAGATTGACCCCTGGGCGCGCGGGTTTAAGCGAGCGCGATACACGGTCGATACTCGGGGGAGCCTTCTGATGTCCTCCCCACTGGCCCCCTACCCATATGCAGGTCGAGCTGGAGCCCTCCGCGCGCCTCGCGTTGTCGCCCCGTCATGAGTCGTTTCATCGTCTGGCCCGCCTCGCTGCCCGAACGGCTGGTGTGCCGGTGGCGGTCGTCATTTTTGGTCAGGGCGATGCCCAACACATCGTCGCTTCGTCTGGGCTGGAACCCCATACCTCCCTTCGCGCCGCGGATCTGCCTGGAGGGGACGGTCTTGAGGAAGCCGTCGTGCTCTACGACCTGATCCAGGAGACTATCCCCGTATTTGGCGAGTCGCTCGGGTATCGCTTTTTTGCTGCATTCCCCATCCCCGGCGGGGCGGACGCGAGCCGGCTCTGTCTGCTCGACATCGTGCCCCGCGCCCTGTCGACCGATCAGTGCAAGATGCTCGAGGACCTCGCCCTGCTGGCGTCGTCCGAGCGCGCACGGGCGACGGCGGATGCGTTGCTGGACGTCACGCAGGACGCAATCTACATCCTCGGGCGCGAGGGCGACATCCTGTTCTGGAACCAGCGTGCCCGGCAGCTTTACGGCTGGCCGCGCGACATGGCGATCGGGCAGAGCGCGCGCAGCCTCCTGCACGACGCCGGCGACACCCGGTTCGACCGGGCGCTCGCCACGATGCGCGAGCATGGCGCCTGGGCCGGCGAGTTGCGCCAGTTTACCCAGAACGGCGAAGAGGTGGCCGTCCAGAGCCGGTGGACGTCGCTACGCGATGCGCCCGAGCTGCCTGGCGACATCCTGGTGGTGAATACCGACATCACCGAGCGCCGCACCCTCGAAACCCAGCTCCTGCGTTCCCAGCGTATGGAAAGCCTGGGCACCCTCGCCGGGGGCATCGCGCACGACATGAACAACATCCTCGGCCCGATCATGATGTCCGTCCAGCTGCTGCGCAACCGCACCGCGGACGAGCGGAGCCTCCAGTTGCTCGACACCCTCGAGGCTTCGTCGCAGCGCGGGGCGGATCTGCTGCGGCAGGTGCTGTCGTTCGCCCGGGGCGTCGAGGGTGAGCGGGTGGCGGTGGACGTGCGCCGGCTCATCCACGAAGTGCAGAGCCTCATCAGCGAGGCGCTGCCCCCGACGATCGAGCAGCGTATCTATGCCGACGAGAACCTCTGGGGTGTCGAGGGTGATGCCACCCAGCTCCATCAGGTGTTGATGAATCTGTGCATCAACGCACGCGACGCCATGCCCGATGGCGGTATGATCCGTATTCGCGCCGTGAATATCGTGCTCGACGAAGTGTCTGCCGGCTACCTGCCCGAGGCGCGTTCCGGCCGCTTCGTGATGATCGCCGTGACGGATAGCGGCACCGGCATGTCGCAGGATGTGATCGACAAGATCTTCGACCCCTTCTTTACGACCAAAGCCCGCGGCACGGGCCTCGGCCTGTCCACTACCCTCGGCATCGTCAAGAGCCACGGTGGATACATAGCCATCGACAGCGAGCCCGCCCACGGGTCGCAGTTCAGGGTCTACCTCCCGGCGGTCGACCTCGCGCGGGCGCCGGCGGCGCTGAATCCGGACGCCGCGCCGGCCGGCCTGGGCGAAACCATTCTGGTGATCGACGACGAGCCGGCCATGCGCGCCCTTACGCAATCCGTCCTGGAAGACAACGGCTACCGGGTACTCCTCGCGGCGGACGGCAAGCTGGGCCTCGAAGCCTACGCCCGGCACCGCGGCGATATTGCCGCGGTCATCACCGACATCATGATGCCGAGCCTCGATGGCGCGCGTCTGATGCAGGCGCTGTACGACATGGACCCCGAGGCGCGCATCCTCGCCGTCAGCGGGGGCATCACGCGCGAGCAAGTGCTCGATCGCGTAGGCGTTGTTCCGCACGACTTCCTCGCGAAGCCCTACACCGCTTCCGAACTGCTCCGCCTCGTACGCACCGTCCTGGCAGGCTGAGCCTGCGCCTCCCACTCCTCTCACCGATTCCTCCGCTCCCATGAGTACCAGCATTCTGATCATCGACGATGATGCCCTGCTCCGCCGGACGATTCGCTTTGTCCTGGAGGACCGCGGCTACCAGGTGTTCGAGGCCAGCAACGGCAGCGAAGGGTTCGACATCGCGTCCGGAGTCGTCCCGGATATCGTCCTCCTGGACATCCGTATGGCCGAGATGAACGGATTTTCGACGCTACAGGCGATCAAGGGGGACCCTTTGTTGCGGCACATCCCGATCGTCATGATGACCGGGATGCCCAACGACCTCAGCCGGAAGCGCAGCAAGCAGGCCGGCGCCGAGTATTTTCTCGCGAAGCCCTTTTCGGTCAATCACCTCATCGACCTCATCGGCATGATCCCGATGCGTACCCGCGCCGAGGCGCGCTTTTCATCGGATCTGCGCTTTTGACCGATTCCGACCCTTGGTGCGACCTGGCGCGTACGTTATCTTGGCAACAACCCATACGCTGACGCCGCCGGGTTTGTGAGCGGACACCTGAGTGTTCATACCCGGGCGTGGCCGGCAAGAAACCAGAGGACGAGCGCGATGCCGGAAGGACTTAAGACATGGATCAAGCAGGAGGCTCCGTTTGAGAGCGAAGCGCAGGAGGCCGCCCTGAATCTGCTGGTAGCCGCGTCCTTTATGAACGAGCGGCTGGAACGGGCGGCGCAGAAGTACGACATCACCCGCAGCCAGTACAACATCCTGCGGATTTTACGAGGGGCGCCGGCGGATGGCTACCCCCGATGCGAGGTGCACGGCCGGATGATCGACCGCAGCCCGGACGTCACCCGCCTCATGGACCGGCTCGTGGAGCGCGGCCTGGTGGACCGCCGGCGATCCGACACCGACCGGCGCGTGGCGCTGCACACGATCACCGACAAAGGCCGCGCCCTGCTCCTGGAAATGCATCCAGACATCAGCGACACGATTACCTTTTTCGCTTCCCGCGTCAGCCAGGCCGATCTCCATCACCTCTCGCGCATCTGCGAAGGCATCTACCTGGAGCGGGAATGATTGATGGTCGATGATCGATCGTCAATGGTCGATGTGGTTTAATCACTGACCATTAACAATCAACCATTAACAATTAACCATCTATCACCGCTTGCTGACGTGCACGTAATCCCGTTCCGTGGGGCCGATGTAGATCTGGCGGGGGCGGAAGATGCGGGTGTCGGGGTCCTGGCGGAGTTCTTTCCACTGGGCGATCCAGCCGGGCAGCCGGCCGATGGCGAACATCACCGTGTACATGTTGGTCGGCAGGCCCATGGCGCGGTAGAGGATGCCGCTGTAGAAATCGACGTTAGGGTACAGCTTGCGCTCGACGAAGTAGCTGTCTTCCAGGGCGATGCGTTCGAGGTTTTTGGCGACATCGAGTAGCGGGTCCTCGACGCCGAGTTCGTCGAGCACCTTGTCGGCGGCCTTTTTGATGATTTTGGCGCGCGGGTCGAAGTTCTTGTAGACGCGGTGGCCGAAGCCCATGAGCCGGAAGTCGTCGTCCTTGTTCTTGGCTTTCTCGACGTATTTCTTGTAGTCCCCGCCGTCGGCCACGATCATCTTCAGCATCTCGATGACCTCCTGGTTGGCGCCGCCGTGGAGTGGGCCGGAGAGGGCGTTGATGCCGGCGGAGATCGAGGCGAAGAGGTTGGCGCCGCTGCTGCCAACCATGCGCACCGTGGAGGTGCTGCAGTTCTGCTCGTGCTCCGCGTGGAGGATCAGCAGCAGGTCCAGCGCCTCGGCGAGCGTCTTACTCACCTCGTAGTTTTCGGATGGCACCGCAAACATCATGTTCAGGAAGTTGCTGGGATAGTCCAGCGCGTTCCGGGGATAGACGTACGGTTGACCGATGGATTTTTTGTAGGAGAACGCGGCGATAGTGCTCAGCTTGGCGAGGAGGCGGATGATGTTTAATTCGACATCCTCATGCGCGTCGGACTCCGGGTAAAAGGTCGACAGGGTAGACACCATGCTCGACAACACGCTCATCGGATGCGCACTTCCCGGGTAGCCCTCGAAGAACTTCTTAAGGTCCTCGTGGAGCAGGCTGTGGCGCTTCAGCTGAGCCTCGAAGCCGGCCAGCTGCTCGGCCGTCGGTAGTTCGCCCTTGACGAGCAGGTAACACACTTCGGTGAATGAGGACTGTTCGGCCAACTGCTCGATCGGATACCCCCGATAACGGAGGATCCCCAGGTCGCCATCGATATACGTGATGGCGCTCTGGCAAGAACCGGTATTTCCGAACCCGACATCCAGTGTGATCGCGCCCGTCTGGCCGCGCAGCTTGGAGATGCCGATGCCCACTTCTTGCTCGGTCCCGACCACGATCGGAAGATCCATTTCTTTCTGATCGATACTGAGCTTCACCGTCTTGAGCTTCACTGTATCCATGTTCCGATGATTCTTAATTGAATACGACGTCGGTGGTATCGCTTCCGTCCTACCCATGCCGCCCAGGAAAGGGTCCTCAAAAAGCACATCAGGCAGGAAAAAAAGACGCAAAAAAAGGCCAATTTCTGCCGGTTTTTCAACGCAAGTTCCCCGGTTCGTGCGGGTAAAGCAAGAAGCAAACCAGTATCTCTTGCGGCTATTTCCGGCCCGGTTCCAAGGTATTCGCTTAAGAACCCCTGTATGACGGGCGATCCCCTATTTAAACTATATCGTTTCCGGCCGATACCCTGCTTATACGTTCTGGCCAACACCCCCCCGTGGCCCCCCCGTACACAGGCTCCCACCCTGCGTCCGAATCGCTCACTCAGAGAAGGACATACCCATGAAGGTATTCGGTAAACTCGCTCTGGCCGGCTTTTTCGCTCTCGCGATTCTTGCCAGCGCCTCCGCCGTGCCGGCGCCCCCTCGTTTTATCCCCTCCACACGTGCCTTCCCCCTGGTCGCATCCGATTCGACGCGGGATCGGCTCGAGCGAGATCTGGGGTTTGCCGTGGATGATCTCACCTACGAACTGGCGCGCGACCTGGAGATCCCGGCGTCCAACGGCGTCGTGTTGTTGCACATAGATCCGTCGAGCATCGCCTACCGCGAGAGCGAACTCCGAGGCGGGATGGTCATCGTGGAGATGGCCGATCAGCTCGTGAAGGACCGCACCGATTTCGAACGCATCTACCGATCGATGCCGGAAGACACCTATTTCCTGGTAATCTACTACCTGCCCCTCGATGCGGCCCCGCGGATGACGGCGCTGATCAAGCCCTGCGCTAGCTGCTGACCTCCAGCCGCTCCACCACCTCGCGGAGGCACCGCCCGAGGGCGTCGTCTGGCGATTCCGCCAACTCCCTGCCGGCCGATGCACGGTATACGGTCAGCCATGCGTCCACCGGCATCCTCGGGATGCCCAGCCGCTCCCTCAACCACGTGATTTCGGCTCCGAGAGGCGCGCAAACGGCGGTTTCCATGAACGAGGGTAGGGTGAGCGCTCGTTCGAGTGCCTGAAGTTGCGCCTGCCGATCGCCTGCCTGTCGTCCCTCGTCGAGGGCTTTGTGGATGGCTCGACCGGCGAGCGCCGGCTGGGCCATCGCACGGTGGAGGTCGAACGCGACCAGCGCGGATCGCGCCCGGCCCCAGGGGGTCTGGATCGTAGCCCACAGACGTTCTGCCTGTTCCAAAAGCGGGCCGGCCTCCTCGGGCCGGCCGCTTGCGATCAACGCCCTCGCCCAGACGACCTTCGTGAGGGCGATGATGGATAAATTGGCGGAGACCTCGCTTTCGCCGGCTACCGCGGCGGCCTGCCGGAGGCAGGCGTCCACATCACCGGTTTCGATGAGGATGAGGCAGGTGATGTACTGGTTCCAGATGTGGATGGTGCGGTCGCCGGCCTGCTCGAGCGCTTCGCGGGCCTCCGTGATCGAACGCCACGCCTCCTCCGGATTACCCTGATATAGTTGCGCCCACGCGATGTTGCTGAGCGCGAAGCCGGCGCCGCGCAGGTCGCCCTCCTGCCGGCGGTGGGCGAGGCTCCGCCGATGATACTCCTCCGCTTCGCTGAAGCGACCTTCGTACTGCGCGATCCAGCCCAGATTGTTCAGCGCCACCGCCGTACCGCGCGCCAGGCCCAGCGTCCGATTCACCGCGAGGCCCTCCTGGCACAGCGGCCGCGCCGTCGCGAGGTCGCTTTGTTCACAGGCTACCCAGCCGAGGTTGTTGAGGACCGCCGCCCTGCCGCTCGTGTCGCCGCGTTCTTCCCAGATGGCAAGCGCCTCCTCGAGACAGGCGCGGGCCCGAACGTTTTCGCCCCGGTTGTGCAGCAGGGTGCCGAGGCCGTTGAGGAGGCGTGCCCGGGTCGGTGATCGGTCCTGTGGGTCGTGCAGACCCAGCAGGCGTTCGAGGATCGAGACGCCCTCCTGGAGATGCCGGCGCTCGAGCCAGAACCGCCAGAGTGCCGCTCCGATACGCATGCCCATCGCCAAGGGCACCGCTCCGCCGGCTTCGTTCAAAATCGCCCGGTAGTTGTCGTATTCGCGTTCCAGCGCGCGAAGCCAGCGGGACTGGTCGCGGCGGGTGAGCTCGTCTTCGGCGCGTTCGGCGACCTCGAGAAAGTAGGTGGCGTGCGCGTGCCGGCCGGCCGGCCAGTCGCCGGCCTCGCGCAGCGCCTCTCGGGCGAAGCTGCCCAACGTTTCGAGCATCAAGAAGCGGGGTTCGTCGTTGGAATCACGCCGTTGGAGCAGACTGTGGTCGACGAGTTTTTCGATAAGATCGAGTACATCCGCCGGCTCGTGCCCCGCGCCATCCAGGAGTCGCTGCGCCGCCTCCAGGGAGAAATCGCCCATGAAAAGTCCCAGGCGCCGGAAAAACGCCTGCTCGGCGGGTTGAAGCAGATCGTAGCTCCAGGCGATGGCGTGGCGGAGCGTTTGATGGCGCTCGGGCCCATCGCGGTGGGTGGTTTTAAGCAGGTCGAGCCGGTCGCGCAGCCGATCGAGCAGCGCCGCCGGCGTGAAGAGGCGCGTCCGAGCCGCCGCGAGTTCGATCGCCAGCGGGAGGCCGTCCAGGCGCGCACAGATGCCGGCGACCGCCGCCACGTTCGAATCCGTCAGGGCGAAATCGGGCCGGATGGCCCGCGTGCGACGAACAAACAGGTCGATGGCCGGGAAGGCGAGGGCGGCCTCGGGCGAGACGGGCGGAGGGGTATCCGGGATGGCCAGCGGGGGCACGGGGAATTCGTGTTCGCCGGCGATGCGGAGCACGATCCGACTGGTCGTCATCACGTGGAGCCGGGGGCAGGCGCCCAGCAGAAAACGCACGAGGGGGGCCGCATCCACGACTTGCTCGAAGTTATCGAGGATGAGCAGCATGGACCGGCCGGCGATGGCGGCGGACAACGTTTCGTAGGGTGTGCGAGACGCCGAGGCCGGCGCACCAAGTGCTTGCGCGAGCGTAGAGGCGACGCGGTCGGGGTCGCGCACCGGGGCGAGCGAGACAAATACAGTCCCATCCACGAACCGCGACGCGAGCCGGCGCCCGGCCTCGAGGGCCAGCCGCGTCTTGCCAGCGCCGCCCGGACCGGTGAGGGTGACCATGCGTTCGGTCGCGACGAGCGCCAGGAGCTGCGCCAGCTCCGCCTGCCGTCCGATGAAACTGGTGAGGGGCTCCGGCAGCGTGGATGCCGTCGCCACGGGGACTCCCGCCGCGAGGTTGGCCAGGTCGCGCGCCAGGTCGGCGACGTTCGAGTACCGGTCCCTCGGCGACTTGGCGAGCGCCCGTGCGAGGATCGGACGGAGAGGCTCGGGAACCGGCGGCTCGCCGTCGGCCAGGGGGTCGCGCTCCAGGATCGCGTACATCACGGCCGCATCGTGCGGGTCAAAAAATGGCCGGCGGCCGGCGGTCATTTCGAAGAGCACGACCCCGAGCGACCAGAGGTCGGTCCGCGCGTCCACCGGTTCGCCGCGCAGTTGCTCGGGGGACATATAGGCCGGCGTGCCAACCCGCGCCCCGGCCTCGGTCAGCTCCTGCTCCCGGAGCAGCTTCGCGATCCCGAAGTCGAGGATACGCACGCCGCCCGAGTCGGTAAGGAAGATGTTTTCGGGTTTGATATCACGATGGATGATGCCAGCTCCGTGGGCGCACGCGAGCCCATCGGCCACTTCGCGGGCGATCGTCACGGCCTCGTCCAGCGGACAAGGGCCTTCGCGGAGCCGGTAACGCAACGTCCGCCCCTCGTAGTAGCTCATCGCGATGTATACCAGTCCGGCTTCACTCTCCCCGATTTCGTAAATCGTACAGATGTTGGGGTGGTCGAGGGCGGAGGAGGCGCGGGCTTCCTGGAGGAAGCGGGCGCGGGCGTCGGGGTCGTCATTCCGGCTCAGCGCCAGGAATTTGAGCGCGGCGGCGCGGTCCAACCGCTCGTCGAGCGCCTGGAAGACGACGCCCATGCCGCCGCGGCCGATCTCACGTACGAGCGTATAGTGCCGGATCCGTTCTCCGGCCACGGGGAGCACGGCTGGCGCCGGCCGCAACACGGACTCGAGGTGCTCTATCGGCCCCGTCGCTTCGCTGCCGGCGAGGAGCTGCGCGACCCCCTGATACAGCGCCAGGTCCTCCCCGCAAGCATCCTTGAGAAAGGCGAGGCGCGACTCCGCCGGACGATCGAGCGCCCGTGCAAACAGGTCCCGCGCGAGGCGCCAGCGCGCCGGGGTGCTGTCGATCCGCTCCGCGTTCATGGCGCCGGCTCGCTCAGCTGGCTGTTCAGCCAGGCGCGGGCCATCGTCCAGTCCCGGCTCACCGTGGCCGCCGAGATGTCCAGCGCCACGGCCGTTTCGTCCAGATTCATCCCGCCGAAGAACCGACATTCGACGATACGCGCTTGACGTGCGTCCAGCTGGCTCAGGCGTTCGAGTGCTTCGTGTAGGGCCAGGATGGACTCGGCGGTTTGCTCTTCGCCGGCCAGGTTGTCGTCCAACGTCGTCGCGCGTCGGTTGCCGCCGCGTTTCTCCGCGCCACGGCGGATCGCGTAGTCGACCAGGATCTGGCGCATCGCCTGCGACGCGATGGCCAGGAAATGGGCGCGATTCTGCCACGCCATGTGATCGAGTCGAGCGAGTTTCAGGTAGGCCTCGTGGACCAGCGCGGTGGCGTTTAACGTGTGCCCGTCGCGCTCCCGGCGGAGCCGGCCGTCGGCGATGCGCCGGAGATCGTCGTAGATCAGGGGGAATACACGATCAAATGCCGCGTTGTCGCCGCCGGCATAGGCCTCTAGCAGCCGGGTTATGGATGGGGTCGTCCTCACGGGCACATGCAGTTGGGAGGCCCGGGGGATGGCCCGGGGTGGGTCCATCCTGGCCGGCGGATGCGGCGAAATTCCAGTTTTGCCCTTTACCAACGCCCCAAGGTAGGGACTCTCGTTTCAATCGTCAACACGGTTCAGGAACGCGGCATGAGGGAAAAGCCAGCGCATTTCCGCTTAAAAGGGTGTACATTTTCTTATATCAGACACACCTTGCACCATGAGACTATCTGTTAGGTACATCCGCCCGGTCGCGTTGGCCCTGTTGCTATGCGGCTCCTTCGGCCATCGGCCCGCCGGCGCTCAGCCGGTCGCCAAAGCGCAGGCGCCGCTGCTGGAGGGCATCGGCCCGCTGCATTTTCCCATCACCACGGACAATCCGCTGGCCCAGCGCTACTTCAATCAGGGTCTGACGCTGGCCTACGCCTTTAATCACGCCGAGGCGAAGCGTTCCTTCGAGGAGGCGGCGCGGCAGGACCCCGACTGCGCCATCTGCCACTGGGGCGTTGCCCTGGTGTTAGGGCCGAACATCAACGCGGCGATGGATCCGGCATCCATGCCGGAAGCCCACGCCAGCGTCGAGCGCGCCCGGGCCCTGGCCGGCGGCGTCTCCGAACGGGAGCGCGACTTTATCGAGGCGCTCGCGGTGCGGTATGCGCCTGAAGCGCCGGCGGACCGCTCGCCGCTCGACGCCGCGTATAAAGACGCCATGCGCGCTGTAGCCGAGAAGTACCCGGACGACATGGACGCCGCGGCGCTTTATGCGGAGTCCATGATGGACACGACGCCCTGGAATTACTGGGAAGACGACGGCACGCCCGGTCCGATCACCGGCGAGATCCTGGCAACCCTCGAACGGGTGATGAAACACATGCCCGATCATCCGGGGGCCAACCATCTGTACATCCACGCCGTCGAGGAAAAGCACCCGGAGTTGGGTGAGCGCTCGGCCGATCGGCTGCGCGACCTCGTGCCCGTGGCCGGCCACCTGGTGCATATGCCGGCGCATATCTACATCCGCCTCGGGCGGTACGAGGATGCCGCCGAGGCGAACCGACTGGCCATCGTGGCGGACAACAGCTACGTCACCCAGTGTCGGCAGCAGGGGATCTATCCCCTCGGGTATATGCCGCACAACCACCACTTCCTGTGGGCCGCGGCGACGCTGGCCGGCAAAAGCGAGGAAGCCATCGCTTCCGCCCGACAACTCGCCACCCACACCGATCACCACATCATGCGCGCCGCGGCGTGGGGCTCGCTCCAGCATTTCTTCGTGACGCCGATGTACGCGATGGTTCGTTTTGGGAAGTGGGACGACGTGCTTGCGGAGCCGATGCCGGAGGCAGACCTGATCTACCCTCGCGCCGTCTGGCAGTACGGGCGATCGATTGCGCTGGTCCGGAAGGGGCGTCTCGACGAGGCGCAACAGGCCTACGCGGCCATGAAACAGTACAGCGCAGACTCTTCGCTCGAGGCCCTGTCCGTGAGCGGGCTGAACAATGCCAGTCAGCTGATGGCCATCGCCGATCGGATCGTGCAGGGCGAACTGGCGGCCGCTCAGGGACGGGTGGATGAGGCGGTAGCCCATCTGACGGCCGGCGTCGCCCTCGAAGAGGCCCTGGTCTATAGCGAGCCGGCCGACTGGCACCACCCCGTCCGCCAGATCCTTGGCGCGGTACTCATGAACGCCGGCCGCTTTGCTGAAGCCGAGCAGGTCTACCGGGACGACCTCGAGCGCTACCCGCGGAATGGATGGTCGCTGTTCGGATTACGCCAGAGCCTCCTGGCGCAGGACGATCACCAGAACGCAGCCCTCATCAAGATCCAACTCGATAAAGCCTGGGCGCTCGCGGATATCGAGCTAGCGTCCAGTTCCCTGTAACGGTTCCGAGTTTGGAGTTCCGGGGCCCGTGTCGTACGTGGTCCTCGGAACTCCGAACCCGGCCCCGCTCACTTCAGCAGAACCACCCGCTGGGTTTCCGTGAACCCTTCGCCCATGGCCTGGATGAGGTAGATGCCGCTGGGCAAGCTGTTGGAGACGAATCGGAAGGTATGCGCCGGCCCGGCGGGCAGGGCGCCCTCGAAGAGGCGTTCGACTTCCCGGCCGAGCAGGTCGAACACCCGGATCGCCACCTGTTGGCTCTTCGCGACTTTCAGCGTGAATTGTGTTTCGGGATTAAACGGGTTGGGGTACGCCGCCGTGAGCCGGTGCGTGCCGGGCAACGAGCCGGCCTCGTCGGATTCGTTCGAGACCAGGCTGGCGCCTGTGATCGCGATACCCGAGATCTTGGCCGTGCCCGTCTGGTTGTTGATACGGGCGAAGGTGATGTCCAGAATACCGTCGTTTACGGCGATGCCAGACAATTCCTCGATCACGGCGGTGTTCATGCCCCCGGCTTCCGCGAAGATGTCGTAGTCGTTCAGCACCAGCTCGCCTTCAACGAAGATATCCATCAGCCGCTCGCCGGCGCCTGTGTGGAAGGTCTCGGCGAAGTGCAGTTCGATCGTGTAGATCCCGGTCTGGACGCCGGGCAACACGAAGCGCAGCGTGTTCGCGAAGCGCTCCGCCTGGTACAGCGCGTCCGCCGTCGTGTTGGCGATGGGATCGGAGGAGATGAAGGTCGAGCCCACGAGAAACAGCCCCTCATTGTCTTCCCGGAAGGTCACGTCGCTGATATCGAGCGACGCGCCCCCGGCGTTCACGCCAAACGGGGCCTCGATGGGAGCGAGCGTTCCGAGTACCTCGATCGCATTGATCTTGGCCCGTTCCACGACGGCGGTAAAGGTGATATCCAGCATGCCGTCGTTCACGGCGACATTGAGGATCGTTTCGGTGACCGCCGTATTGGCGCCGCCAGCGCTGGCGAAGATGTCGTAGTTATCCAGCACCGTGGTGCCTTCCACGGTCACATCGAACTGTCGGCGGCCGGCCTCCAGGAACGCTGTTTCCGCAAAGTGGAGGCGCAGTTCGTAGTTCCCGTCGGCCGGGACAGGGATGCCGTAGCTGAAAGGCTCTCCTCCGTCGTTGGTGATGCGTTCGGAGAGGAACAGGTCGTCGACCTCCGTGCCCGCGATTGCGCGGCTGTCAAACGTTGTCGTTTTGCTGTCGGAGAAAAAGACGTCGCTCGTGAATGTCGTTCCGTTGAATGTCTTATCCGCGCCCCCTGCGTTCAGGCGGAGTATCGGGGCGTTCTGAGCGAGGGCCGCTGGCGCGGCGACCAGGGCGAGCAGGACGAGAATCAAGCCGAAAAGACCGGGAATGCTGCGTGGGGAGTTCATGGCCTACCTGAGATTATTTGGGGATCGCGCGCGGAGCGCCGGCGAATCGGGTGGATACTTTTTCTTTCGTGACGCGAAAGTCGGAGTACTGAAACGGGTGGGTGAAGCGACGGAACGCCCAGCTTCTGGCGCGTTCAAGGCGTCGGCAACCCCCGAAAGCCCTGCAAACACAATGCCCGACATTCCCCCGCCCGTCATCGATCTTCAGCAGGTTGTGCGCGCCTTTACCGAGGGCGACAACGAGCGTCTGGTGCTGGACGGCGTCAATCTCCAACTCGATCGCGGCGCCTTTGCCGTCTTGCTGGGGCGCAGCGGAACGGGCAAAAGCACCTTACTCAACGTCATCAGCGGGATCGATCTGCCGACGCGGGGGCGGGTGGCGCTCGACGGCGTAGATCTCACCTGTCTTAGCGAGCGCGAGCGGACGTTGTTCCGGCGAGCACGCATCGGCTTCGTGTTCCAGGCGTTTAATCTGATTCCCACGCTCACCGTCGAGGAAAACGTCCTCCTCCCGCTCGAACTCAACGGCCGGATGACGCGGGGGGAGATCGACCGCGCGCTCGACATCCTCGCCGAGGTGGGGTTGGGGGACCGGCGCGACAGTTATCCGGACCGCCTCTCCGGCGGCGAGCAGCAGCGGGTAGCCATCGCCCGCGCCCTCGCCCACGATCCCCCTCTCATCCTGGCCGACGAGCCCACCGGCAACCTGGACGACGAGACGGCCGGCCGCGTGCTGGAGTTGTTCGATTCGCTCCTGCGCCGGCTGGGTAAGACGACGCTCATCGTTACCCACGACCGCTCGATGATCTCCATGGCGGATCGCGTACTGGTGCTCCATGGCGGCGTCCTCTCGGAAACGACGCCCACGGCTATCGAATAATCGGCTATCGAATAACCCGCCATGGAATCTCTGCCCGGCCCGCTCCTGCGCCGCTCCAGCCTCCGGTACCTCGGCCGGCATCCCCTCCTGATGGGGCTGTCGATCCTGGGCATCGCGCTGGGTGTGGCGCTCGTGGTCTCGATCGACCTTGCGAACGACAGCGCCCGCCGCGCCTTCGCCCTGTCCGCCGAGCGGGTGACCGGCAAGGCGACGCACCAGGTGGTGAGCACGACCGGCCGGCTGCCGGCCGACGTCTATCGCACGCTCCGGATCCGAGAGGGGATCCGTGAAATCGCCCCGGTGGTGGAGGGGCATGCGGCGGCGCCCGGATTCGCCGGCCGCACGTTCCAGGTGCTGGGTATCGATCCGTTTTCCGAGGGCCCGTTTCGTGGTTATACCGAACGCGGGACGGGCTTCGATCTGGGTCGATTCATGGCCACGCCGGGGGCGGCGTTGCTCGCGGCCGGCACGGCGGACGCGCTCGGAAAGGCCGTCGGGGATACGATGCTTGTCCGAATCGGCGGCAGCCGGCGGGTGCTGCATCTCGTGGGCGTGCTGGACGCGGACGACGAGCGGAGCGCGTCGGCGATAACGGATCTGATGATCGTGGATGTCTCGACGGCCCAGGAGTGGTTCGGTTTTGGGGATGGCCTGAGCCATATCGACCTAGTCCTGCCGGACACGGACGCGGGAGTGCGCCGGCTGGCCGCCATCGAGGCGGCGTTGCCTCCGGGCGCCCAGGTGGTTCGTTCCGCGGCGCGCACCTCCACCATCGAACAGCTCACGCGGGCCTTCGAACTCAACCTGACCGCGCTGAGCCTGCTCGCGCTCGTCGTGGGGGTGTTCCTCGTCTACAACACCATGACCTTTTCCGTCGTCCAGCGCCGCAACCTGATCGGCCGGCTGCGGACGCTCGGCGTCTCTCGGGGGCAGGTGTTCGGGCTGGTGCTGGGCGAGGCCGTGCTCGTGGGCATCCTCGGCACCGCGCTGGGGCTGGTGCTGGGCGTGGCGTTGGGGCAGAACCTCGTTAAACTGGTCACCCGCACGATCAACGACCTGTATTACGTGCTCTCGGTTCAGGAAGTCGCCCTCTCCGTGGCGACACTTATGAAGGGCGTCGGGCTCGGGCTCGTGGCCACAGTAGCCGCGTCGATCGGGCCGGCGCGTGAAGCGGCCACGGCCCCGGCCGGCACCGTGCTGCGGCGGTCGGACGAAGAGTTGGCCCATCGGGCGCGTCTGCCGCGGTTGGTGGGCGCCGGCGCCGGTGCGGCGCTTGTCGGCCTGGCGCTGCTCCTCGTGCCGGGCAACAGCATCGTGGTCAGCTACACGGCCATGTTTTTTTTGATGATGGCCTTCGCGCTCGCGGCCCCGGCGGCCGTGGCCGGCATGGCCCGCCTCGCGCGGCCGCCGCTGGGGGCCCTTCTGGGGTTCACGGGCCGGATGGCGGCGCAAGGGATCGTGTCGTCGCTGAGCCGGACCGGCGTGGCCATCGCGGCGCTGATGATGGCCGTCGCGTCGACCATCGGGGTCGGCGTGATGGTCGGGAGTTTTCGGCAGACGGTGGAGGTGTGGCTCGAGCGGTCGCTCCAGGCCGACATCTACATCTCACCCCCAAGCCTGGTCATGCGCCGCGCCGGGAGTGCGTTGCCGGAGGCGTTCGTGGAAGACGTCCGCGCCTTCGGCGTGGCGCGCTCCGTGAGCACCGGCCGGCCCGTGCAAGTGCGGGGCGAGGCGGGGCCCGTGGACCTCGTCGCGTTCGACCTCGCGGCCGACAGCCGGCCGACGTTTGCCTTCAAGCAGGGCCGTCCCGAAGCCATCTGGCCGGCCTTCGACGCCGGCGAGGCGGTGCTCGTGTCGGAACCGTTCACCTTCCGGCAGGGTGTGCAGACCGGCGACTCGCTCCGGCTGCTGACCGACGCCGGATGGCGAACCTTTCCCGTGGCCGGCGTATTTTACGACTATGGCTCCGACATCGGCGTCGTCTTCATGGCGCGGACGACGTTCGACCGGTACTACGACGACCGGAGTGTGACCACGATGGCGTTGTATTTGCAGGAGGGCGCTTCGCTCGAAGTCGCGATCGACGGCTTGCGCGCCCTGGCGCCGGCCGGCGAAGACATCCTCATTCGGTCCAACCGGACGCTCCGCGCCCTGTCGATGGAGGTTTTCGATCGGACCTTTGCCATCACGTCGGTGCTGCAATTGTTGGCGATCGGAGTCGCCTTCATCGGCATCCTGAGCGCGCTGATGGCGCTGCAACTGGAGCGAAACCGCGAATTGGCCGTATTACGGGCTACTGGATTTACACCCGGACAGGTGTTCGGCTATGTGACGTTGCAAACTGGCCTCATGGGCCTCTTCGCCGGCGTGCTGGCGTTGCCGCTGGGCGGGGTGCTCGCGTCCATGCTTGTTTTTGTCATAAATAGACGCTCGTTCGGTTGGACGATGCAGTTCACGATACCGCCGACGATTCTCGTACAGGCAATTGTTCTTGCCGTCCTGGCGGCATGGCTTGCCGGCCTCTATCCTTCCTGGCGGATGTCCCGCGCTAACCCGTCACTGGCCTTGCGGGAAGATTGACCTATGGGAAAAAGAAACAAACATCGCGGCGCGACCGCCTCGGCCTTCTTCCAGGCCCGGGTGCTGGTCCCTATCGCCCTCCTGCTGCCGGCGCTGGCCGCGGCCTACATCTGGTACAACCAGCCTGAGCCTCAGGTCCGCGCCTCCGTAGATGTGCGCACTATCGTGGCTACGGACACGGTGGGGTACTCGCGGGCCGAAGGCCCCATCCCCTTGCGTTTTCCGGACGACCATGCCGCTCATCCGGATTTTAAGATCGAGTGGTGGTACTACACCGGCAACGTGGCCGCGCCGGATGGCCGGCGCTTCGGTTATCAGTTCACCCTCTTCCGTAATGCCCTGGCGCCACCCGATACCTCCACCCGCGCCACAGAGTGGGGCACCAATCAGCTCTACATGGGGCACCTCGCCCTGACGGATATCGCGGCGAACCGCTTTTACGCGTTCGAACGTTTCAGCCGCGGCGCTGCGGATCTGGCCGGCTCGCACGCGCAGCCGTTTCGGGTCTGGCTGGAGGATTGGGAGGCCGCCCAGGCCGGCCCCACGATGCCCCCCATGCGTATCCGTGCGAGCGAAGGGGGCGTCCAACTCGATCTGATGCTCGAGCCGATGAAGCCGATGGTCCTCCAGGGCGATCGCGGCTACAGTGTCAAGGGCCCCGGCGCCGGTAACGCCTCGTATTACTACTCCTACACCCGGCTCAACACGACGGGGCGTATCGAGACCCCCGAGGGCTCGTACGAGGTCCAGGGGCTCAGCTGGATGGACCGCGAGTGGAGCTCGAGCCTGCTCGATAAGCACCAGGTGGGCTGGGACTGGTTTTCGCTCCAACTCACCGATCGCCGGGAGATCATGTACTTCATCGTCCGCGAAGGCGGCGCCGAGGCGCAGCCCTACGCGGACGGCGTGGTCGTGCAGCCCGATGGGTCGCGGATCCCGCTTCACCCCGGCGAACTGACCCTCGACGCCGTCGACACCTGGGAAAGCCCGCTCGATGGGGCCACCTACCCTTCGGGCTGGCGGATGCAGATTCCATCGCAGCGCATCGATCTGAGCATCGAGCCGGCGATCAAGAATCAAGAAGTCGATCTCTCGGTGCGGTACTGGGAAGGCTCGGTGACGGTGACCGGTTCGAGCGACGGCAGGCCGGTAGATGGGCGAGGGTATGTCGAACTCACGGGTTATGCCCGAAGCTCGCGATCGTTTGACGAAGAGTTGTCGGACGAGGAGCTGCTTTCGATGCCACGCGACTGGCAGCCGGGCGCCAAGGCGCCAACCGCGGAGCCGCCCCCGGGCGATGCCAAGGTCGGCACGAAAGAGCCGGGCGCCAAGCGAAAAACGAACTGAAGACTCCGCCTCCACATCCTGCCTCATGCTTCCCCACCTCAACCTGCCGGCCTGCACCCTGACGGTCCACGAGGAGGATGGACATCCCATCGTATTCGACCCCATCCGGCAGCGGTTCGTTGCGCTCACGCCCGAGGAATGGGTACGGCAGCATTTTGTCCACTTTCTCGTGCAGGACCGTGGATTTCCCGTGGGGCTTCTGGCCATCGAAAAGGGATTTCGCTACCAGGGGATGGCCTGCCGCGCCGACATCGTGGCGCACGACCGCGCGGGCGCGCCGGCGCTGGTGGTTGAGTGCAAAGCGCCGGTAGTCGATATCCATCAGGGGACGTTCGATCAGATCGCCCGCTACAATACGGTCCTTCAGGCATCGTACCTCGTTGTTACGAATGGTATGGTACACTATTGTTGCCTTGTGGATTGGGACCGACACACGTATACGTTTGTCGACACCGTGCCCGCGTACGAGCAGATCAGCACCCCGCGCGTTCCCGGTATCACATCCCGGCGCACACCTACTAACCGAAGACGATAAGAAAATCGATGTATACCCGTGAACGTGAAATCGCCATCGCCGCCGTGCGCGAAGCCAGTATCATCTGCCGCGCCGTGCAGGCGCGTATTTCGAGCAGTGTGCTGGAGAAAAAAGACAAGAGCCCGGTGACCGTGGCCGACTTCGGCAGCCAGGCGCTGGTGTGCCGCGCCCTACGCGAGGCGTTCGCCGGCGACCCGATCATTGCCGAAGAAGACAGCGCGGCGTTGCGCGAAGCCGGCCAGAGCGAACTCCTCGCCCGCGTCGTGAACCACGTGAGCGAAATCCGCCCCGGCGTCTCCGCTGATACCGTGTGCCAGTGGATCGACTTCGGTGGGGCCAACGCCTACAGCAAGCGATTCTGGACGCTCGACCCCATCGACGGCACCAAGGGCTTCCTGCGTAACGAGCAATACGCGATCGCGCTGGCCCTGATCGTCGACGGCGAGATCGTCGTTTCCGCCCTCGGATGCCCGAACCTGCCGGTGTCGGCGGATCGGCCGGATCAGGTCGGCGTCATCTTCGCCGCCGTGAAGGGCGAGGGCGCCGTCGCGATCGAGCTGGATTCCGACGCGGCCCCCGAGGCTGTGCGCGTGAGCGACCTCGCGGACAGCCGGAAGGCGCGGTTCTGCGAGTCCGTCGAGTCCGGCCACAGCTCGCACGACGACTCCGCAACCGTGAGCCAGCGCCTCGGGATCACGGCCGAGGCCGTGCGCATGGACAGTCAGGCGAAATACGCGACCGTGGCCCGCGGCGACGCAGATATCTACCTCCGCCTGCCGACGCGCGCCGGCTATGTCGAGAAAATCTGGGACCACGCGGCCGGCGTGCTGGTCATCACCGAGGCCGGCGGCCGGGTGACGGACATCAATGGCAAGCCGCTGGAATTTACCCACGGCTCGGGCCTCGAGAAAAACAAAGGCGTGATCGTGACCAACGGCCACCTGCATGAGGCCGTGCTCGAGGCGCTGAACGCGGTCGGGGTCGCCGCTTAGCGGTTCAAGGTTCGATGTTTAAGGACATGGCCCCTTAAACCTTGAACGTTACACCTTAAACCCATTCACGATTTGACCGCACGCCTGCTCCAGCACCGGGTATTCCTTGGCGTAGCAGAATCGGAGCAGGTGACGGCCGCTCTCGGGGTCGCTAAAGAACGAATCGCCGGGGACGGTGGCGACGCCGGCGATCTGGATGAGCGTTTCGCACGCTTCGCGGGCGGAAGTGTAGCCGGGGCGTTTTCGGGCGAGTTCTTCGAAGCCGGCGAGCACGTAATACGCGCCCTGGGGACGGCTGAAGGTAAACCCGGCCGCTTCCAGGGCATCGCACATCATGCGGCGCTTGACGACATAGTCGGCCATCATCCCCTCGTAGTACGCATCTTCCAATTCGAATGCCCGCGCGACGCCGTGCTGAAGGGGCGCCGGCGCGCAGATCGAAAACAGGTCGTTGAGCAGACCCATCTTCTCGATAATCGCCGGCGGAGCCACGGCGTAGCCGAGCCGCCAGCCGGTCATGTTGTAGGTTTTGGAGAAGCCGGAGATCGTGACGGTCCGCTCGTACCCGCCCGGTAACGAGGCTAGTGAGACGTGCTCGTGGCCGTCGTACGTCATGTACTCGTAGATCTCGTCGGTGATGGCGTAGAGATTGTGTTTCTCCATGAGTGCGAGCAGCTGAGCCAGCTCGTCGCGCGTCCACACCTTGCCGTTAGGATTGCCCGGCGTGTTGACGATCACCGCTTTGGTGGCCGGCGTGATGGCGCGCTCCACCTCGTCGAAGTCGATGACCCAATCGCGTCCGCGCATCGTGACGTAGCGCGGGACGGCGCCGGGGAGACGGAGCAGGTTGCGGTGGTACCCGTAAAACGGCTCAAAGAGGATGGCCTCGTCGCCGGGGTCCAGCAGCGCGAAGATGGCGCTCACAAACGCCCCGGTCGAGCCGATACAGACGATGACCTCTTCATAGCTTTGCACGGGGATCCGATTGAAGGATCGCGCTTTTTGGTAGATGGCGCGCCGCAGTTCGGGGATACCGGCGTAACTGGTGTAGATGGAGTGATCCGCGTCGATGGCGGCGTGGGCGCCGGCCTTGATGAGTTCCGGGGTGGGGAGGTCGCAGATGCCCTGCCCCAGGTTGATGCCGCCCACGCGGTTGATCAGCTGGGTGACGGCGCGGATGTCGCTCTGGACGAGGTTTTCCGTGCGGGAGGCGAGGGGTTTGAGGATGTCTGCCATACAATAATCGTCTGATATCATGCCTCACACGACCCGAGAAACAGATCAGCGCTACCTGCGGGAGGCGATCGAACTGGCGGCGGAAAACGCCCGGTTGGGGCGGGGCGGACCCTTTGCCGCGCTGGTCGTGCACGCCGGCCGGGTCATCGCCCGCTGCACCAACCGGGTGACGGCGCTGAATGATCCGACGGCCCACGCCGAAGTCGAGGCCATCCGGGAAGCCTGCCGGCAACTCGGCGACTATCAGCTGCCGGGATGCACCCTCTACGCCTCCTGCGAACCCTGCCCGATGTGCCTCGGGGCGATCTACTGGGCCCGGCCGGTCCGTGTGGTGTTTGCCGCGACCCGCCACGAAGCCGCTGCCGCCGGCTTCGACGATGCGTTCATCTACCGGGAACTCACCTTGCCGCCTGTTGACCGCTCGATCCCGTTCGAGCCAGTCGATCTGCCCGAAGCCGGCCTGCCGTTCGACCGGTGGCGTGAAGCCGAGGGTCGAATCGACTACTGAGCGGTTCCCCGGTTCAGTATCCCCCCGAAAAACCGGAGGGTGCGGACGACCTGCCGCTCCCAGTACGTCCACTCGTGCCCGCCCGGGAATTCCTCGTACGTGTGCGGGATGCCGGCTGCATCGAGCGCGGCGTGTAGGGCCCGGTTGTCCTCCAGAAGCGGATCCTCGGTGCCGCAGTCGAACCGCAGCGGCGGGAGGGTAGCTTTGTGGCGGACCAGTGCGCCGAGCGCGTCGCAATGCTCCGGAGGCACGCCGAAAGCTTCAATGGGCTCCTCGACGAACGTCTTGAGTCGTTCCAGATGGATGACGGACGAGTGGCCCGAGATGCCCCGAAAGCGGGATCCATGCGTCGCTCCGAGGCGCAGCGCCCCGAATCCTCCCATGGACAGCCCGCCGATAAACAGCGGGCTGGCGGAGGAGGTGCGCCCTGTCTCCTGCGCGACCGCCGCCGGTACCTCGTCGACGATCCAGCGCTCAGCGTTCCGTTCGGGGTGGGGCAGGTAGCCGCTCCCATCGCCCCAGAGCCCGTCCGACGGCATGGCGATGGCCAGTGGGGGAAGCTCGCCGGCGTCGATCATACGCTGCGCCGTGCGATGGACGCCCCCCTTGTACGCCCACGCCCAGTGGCTCCCGTAGACGCCATGGAGCAAAAGCACGAGCGGAAGATCGCGCTCCGGGCCTTCTGCCGGCAGATACAGTGTGAGATCCGCCCGCCGGCCGAGCGCAGGGCTCTTGACCGTGATGTGGCGAAGCGACTCGTGCTCGAAACGGGGGTCTGAGGCGCGAAGGGTGCGGAAGTCGGGCATAGGTAGAATAGGCGTGAGAGGCAGCAAGGTAAGGCTTTTACAGAGCGAGTGTGAAGATGAGGTATGGGAGTATTCCGTATCCCGACGTATCATCTACATCGCATCATGCTCACCAAACATCCCCCCACCCTTCGACTCCCCCGGCTCCGCCGGTGTCGCTCAGGGCAAGCCCCTCCACCCATGCCTTCAAAAATCCTCCTCATCACCGGCGACGCCGGCGAAAGCTTTGAAGCGCTGTACGCGCGGCAGCGATTCCAGGAAGCCGGCTACACCCCGGTGCTGGCGGCGCCGCGGAAGAAACGGCTGAACCTCGTCATCCACGATTTTGAGCCTGGCTGGGACACCTATATCGAAAAGCCGGGGTACATCCTGGAGGCGGATATTTCCTTTGACGACGTGAAGGTAGACGAGTACATCGCCGTTCTCGTCCTGGGCGGCCGGGCGCCGGAGTATCTGCGGCACAATGCGCGGGTGATGGCCATCGTGCAGGAGTTCGACCAGCGCGAAAAGTGGGTCTGGGCGATCTGTCACGGCATCCAGGTGTTGATCACGGCCGGCCTGGCCGGAGGGCGCATCCTGACGTGTTACGAGCACGTACGCTCCGAGGTCGAAGCCTGCGGCGGGACGTATTCCACCCAGCAGGCCATACGCGACGGCCGGTACGTCACCGGCCAGACCTGGCAATCGCACCCCGAATTCTACCGCGAGGTGTTTGCCTGTCTGGGCGAATGAGCGGCCCATGAATCCTAAATTCGTACGATCATGAAACTACACAAACGCTTCATGCGCCTGATCAAATCCTGGTTCAGGCTACCCTGGGGACGGCTCTGAGATCGCAACGTCTGCTCTTATCTAAGCACAGTCAGCTTCCGCGTCTGTGAGGCTCCGCCGGCCTCCAGGCGGTACACATACATTCCCACCGGGAGAGAGGCCGAGTCGAACGCCACTTCATGGTTGCCCGCGGCTTCCAGTCCGTTCGCCAGTACCGCCACCTCACGGCCAAGCAGATCGAACAGGCGGATGGTGACAGTGGCTGTCTCGGGCAGCGAATAGCCGATGCGGGCGACGCCGGCGGTCGGGTTTGGGTAGCTCTGGTCGAGCCGGAAGGGCCCGGTGCCGTCGAGCGTCAGTTCGAGCACGGGCGAGAAGGTCTCACTGTCGTCCACGTACACGCTGCGGATTCGGTAAAAGAGCCGTTCGCTTTCGGCCGGCGTCGAGCGATCCGTCCAGACGTATTCGCTGCTCGCCGTTCTCGCTCTAATTTTTTCTACCACGCCGATCGATTCGAACGAGTCTCCGGTGGTGGAGCGCTGGATGACGTAGTTGACGAGGTCGGTTTCATTGCGCGCTTCCCAGAAGATCCCGACCACCTCTTCTTCATGGACGATGTCCAGGCTCACCAACTGCACGCTGACGGAGCCCCCCCCATTATTTCCCCCTCCATCACCAC